>JAESFM010000003.1_pt1 | contig 270884 bp, 241 predicted proteins | sample 9266171 | NCBI WGS metagenome assembly JAESFM01 (sample SAMN14505069, study PRJNA617099) | algae metagenome | isolation source: Hassallia sp. WJT32-NPBG1 and co-occurring heterotrophs from well developed... | place: USA: Mojave Desert, Joshua Tree National Park, California | collected 2006-06-22 | reverse complement strand
GCCCGAACGCGCGATGCGCTGTGGGACACCATCGGCCAACTGCTCGACGCCTTCAGCCCCAACGAGTGCCAGAACTACCTTGCCAACTCAGGCTACGCGTTCGACTAAACCTGAAATGCTCTAGGGCGCGGCCGCCGGAGGCTGGAACGGCCGCACGATCCGCGATCCGACGGCCGCGGATCATGGTCTAACCCCCGCGTTCGGCCGGGACGAGGCGAAGGCGGCGAGGGTCGCCGCGGCGGAGGATCAGCAGCTCCACCGGCTCGCCGACGCGCTCGGCGGTGAGCCAGCGCAGCAGGGCGTCCACGCCCGTCACCGGCCGCTCGCCGATGCGGAGGATGAGGTCGCCTGCGGCAAGTCCCGCGCGGGCGGCGGGGCCGTCCGGCTGGATGGCGGTGACGAGGACGCCGCTCTCCTGCTCGGTCCCGGCGGCCAGCGCGAGGCGGCGGGGCAGCGCCTCGCGCTGGCCGGTGAGGCCGAGGCTGGCGCGGCGGACGCGGCCGAAGCGCACCAGCTCGCCCAGCACCAGCTGCGCGGTGTTGGAGGCGACGGCGAAGCAAAGCCCCTGCGCGCCGGCGATGATCGCCGTGTTGATGCCGATTACCCGGCCGGCGTTGTCGACCAGCGCGCCGCCGGAATTGCCAGGGTTCAGCGCGGCATCGGTCTGCACCAGATCCTCGATCGGCCGGCCGCCGCGACCGGCGAGGCTGCGGCCGAGGGCACTCACCACTCCGGCCGTCACCGTCGAGGAGAAGCCGAGCGGGTTGCCGATGGCAATCGCCAGCTGGCCGACGCGGAGCGCCGCGGAGTCGCCAAGCGTGGCGGTGGCGAGCGCCGCCGGGGCCTCGGCGCGAAGCAAGGCGAGGTCGGTGTCGCGGTCGGCGCCGAGCAGGCGGGCTGCCATGGGCCGGCCCTCAGCGGCCGTCACCTGCAGCGCATCGGCGCCGGCGACGACATGGGCATTGGTCAGCACCAGCCCATCGGGTGAGACGATGACGCCGGAGCCTGCCCCATGCCCGCGCCGGCCGCGGACCGCGACATGCAGCACGGCGGGGCCGGCGCGCTCCACGGCCGCGGTCACGGCGCGGGAATAGGCATCGAGCAGCAGGGCGTCCGGGAGCGGCTCCGGGAGCGGCAAGGTGTCGGGCATCGCCGGACGGAGATGGTATGTCCACCGGCCCCCTCGCAACCGGGCCGATCGGGCGGGTCGAAGCACAGCATGGACCTTGCCGGGCTGCTCCTCGCCCTGATCGGCGCCTGCATCGGTGTCGCGGCGATCTCGTAGCATTAGCCGGGCTTCCTCGCCGTGCCGCGAGGATTGCGCCGGGCGGCCGGGCCGGGGAGGATGCGGCATGCCATCCCCTCCCCCGTCCTTCGCCCAGCAGATCACCTTTCTGTACGCCGAAGATCCGGCAGCCTGCCGCGACTTCTACGGCCGGGTGCTCGGCCTCGAGCTGGTGCAGGACCAGGGTTCCGCCGCCATCTATGCGGCGGCCGGGCACCGCGCCTTCCTCGGCGTGGTACGGGCGCGCGGGCCGCGACAGGGGCATGAGCCGCGGGCCGAGGGCGGCGTGGTGCTGACCCTCGTCACGCCGGCGGTGGAGGCCTGGCACGCGCATCTGCTGGCCGAGGGGGTCGAGGTCGAGGGAGTGCCGGCGGCGAACGCGGCGACGGGCATCACCCATTTCTTCTTCCGCGACCCGGCCGGCTACCTGCTGGAGATCCAGCGCTTCGACCGGCCGGACTGGCCTCATCCCGATTGAGGCACGCTGTTTGACATCCGCGTGTCAGGTCTCCATCGGGCCCGCAACCATTTCAGCGCGAAGGCGTTCCGGTCGGTGCGGGACGGCAGCGCTGATCGCGCCACCCCTCTCGAAGCGAACGGCAAGGGATGGAGGAAATGATGAGCTGGAAGATCCTGGGCGCGGCTGGACTGGCCCTCGCTCTCGCAGCCTGCGGCACCAACAGCTCCGATCGGACGACAGGCGGTGCGGCGGCGGGCGCGGCGACGGGCGCCGGCGTCGGTGCCCTGGGCGGGCCGGTGGGCGCGCTGGCGGGTGCGGCGATCGGCGCCGGTGCGGGCGCCGTGGCGGGCGCGACGACCAGCCCGCGCGACGTCAATCTCGGCACGCCGCCCTGGAGCAACCCGGAGGTGCGGACGCCGCTCAACGACAACAGGTCGACCCGGCGGAGCAGCCGCCGCTCGCAGAGCGAGGCGCGCCGGTCGACCAGCGAGGCGGACCGCGCCTATATGGGCGGCGGCATGGTCGGCACGCCGACCAACACCAGCGCCACCACAGGCACGACCACGGGCGGGACCATGGACAGGACGACCGGCACCACCGGCACCGGCATGGGCACGCGCGGCGATGCGGTGCCGCCCGCCGGCACGGCGCCGGCCGGCAACAGCATGAACAGCACGACGCCGATGCGCTGAGGCTGAATGCAGTAGCGGAGCTTCGGCTCCGCTACCGCGACAGCAGCAGGTCCGGCAGACCGGTGACCAGCGTTACCGGAAAGAGGGTGCATAGCACCACCGTCAGCACCAGCATGCAGAAGAATGGCAGGCTCGCGAGCGCCACCTCCGTCTGTTCCCGACCCGTCATCGTCTGCATGACGAAGAGGTTGAAGCCGACCGGCGGAGTGATCTGCGCGATCTCCACGAGCAGCACGATGAAGATGCCGAACCAGACCAGGTCGAATCCGGCCGCCTGGACCAGCGGGATCACGATCGACGTGGTCAGCACGATCATCGACACGCCGTCGAGCGCGCAGCCGAGGATGACATAGACCACCGTCAGGATGGCGATCAGCCCGTAAGGTCCGAGGTTCAGGGCCACCACGCCACCGGCAAGGGCCGCCGGGATGCCGGTCAGCGCCATTGCCTTGGTGAGGAAGGCGGCGCCGGCCAGGATGAACATGATCATGCAGGACGTGCGCGTGGCCGCGGTGAGGCTGTCGAGGAAGCTCCGCCACGACAGCGTGCGGGTCAGCGCCGCCATGACCAGGCTGCCCATGACGCCGAAGGCGGCCGCCTCCGTCGCCGTGGCCCAGCCGAAGATCATGCTGCCGATGACGCTGAGGATGAGCAGCAGGCAGGGGATGAGCTGGGCGCTTTGCCGCAGCTTCTCCCGCAGGCTGAGCGAGGGCTCCGGCGGCGGCTGCTTCCGCGGGTTGAGCAGCGCCCAGACAGCGATGTAGGCGCTGAAGAGCGACATCACGACCAGGCCGGGGATGATGCCGGCGATGAAGACGCGGATGATCGAGGTCTCCGCCGCCACCGCATAGACGACCATGATGATCGAGGGCGGGATCAGGATGCCGAGCGTGCCCGAGGTGGCGAGGCAGCCGATGGCCGTCCGCTCGTCATAGCCGCGGCGCCTGAGCTCGGGCAGGGCGATCTTCGAGATCGTGGCGCAGGTCGCCGCCGAGGAGCCGGAGACGGCGCCGAAGATGCCGCAGGCGAGGATGTTCACATGGAGAAGGCGGCCCGGGATGCGCCTCATCCAGGGCGCGAGGCCGTTGAACAGCTCCTCCGAGAGGCGGGTGCGGAACAGGATCTCGCCCATCCAGACGAACATCGGCAGGGCCGCCAGCGTCCAGGAGCCGGTCGACTCCCAGAAGGCCGAGGCGAGGAAAAGCCCTGGGCTCGGATGGACGACGACCATGGCGACATAGCCGACCGCGGCCAGCGACATGGCGATCCACAATCCCGCGCCGAGCAGCAGGCAAAGCAGGACCAGCAGCAGCAATGCCAGCGTGAGCAGGTCCATCGCCTATACCTCGGCCGAGAAATCGCCAGCGGCGGAGCGTTCCTCGGCGGCCACGACATAGCTTGGCTTGGCGCCTCGCAGCACCGTCGCCATCTCGTCGAGGATGGCGACCAGCAGCAGCCCTGAGCCAAGGGGGACGACGAGCTTCGGAATCCAGAGCGGGATGGGCACGGTGCCCTGCGCCACCTCCTCGATCTCCCAGCTGAAGAGCATGTCCTGCGCGGTCCACCAAGTGACATAGGCCATCAGCGCAGCGGCCAGCGTCAGGGTCAGCACCTCGAAGGCCCGTCGCGGCCCCGGCGCGAGGCGGTTCAGCAGCACGCCGACGCGGATGATCTCGCCATGCCGGAAGGTGGCGGCGAGGGCGAAGAAGGTGGTGGAGACGCAGAGATAGGCGCTGACGTCGTCGGCGGCCGGAAGCTGCATCTGCAGCTCCCGCATTACCACCTGCGCCATCATCACGCAGAAGATCCCGAGCAGGGAGAGGGCGGCGAGGCCGGCGCCCAGGGTGTAGAGCGCATCGAGCAGGCGGCGCATGCCGGTCATCGGCCCCCGGCGGCGCGGCGGATGAACGGCATCGTGCAATCCCCCTTGATGACGGCCCTGCAGGGGCCGGACTCCCAGCGCCTCACCTTCGCTGCCGGGATCGGCCGGTGCAAGGGGCCGCGGCGCGGACGGAACCCTCGGAAAGGCAGCGCTGCCTGCGATCGAGGCAGCGCTGCCCGCCCCTGGCTAGCCGGCGCGCAGGGCGTCCACCAGCTTCCGGCCATCCTCGCCGGCCCGCTGGATCCATTCCTCGGTCATGGTCTCGCCGATCTTCTTCAGCTCGGCCATGACCGCGGGCGGCACGGTGCCGATGGTGAGGCCCTTCTCGGCGAGCCGGGCCTCGGCGGCCTTTTGCGCCTCCTCAGCCATGGCCCATCCGCGGTCCTCGGCCTTCCTTGCCTGCGCCTTCAGCGCGGCCTGCTGGTCTGCGGGCAGGCCCTCGAGCGCGCGGCGGGAGATCAGCACGGCGTTCTTCGTCATCGAGAAGGTCGCCGGGGTGAAGACCTTGGCATAGTCCCAGGCGGAGGTGTCGACGCCGGTCTGGGCGCTCGTCACCATCGCCGTCGCGATGCCCGTGGCGAAGGCCTGGGCCAGCTCGGCCTGCTGCACCAGCACCGGGCTGGCGCCGACCAGGGCGGCGAAGCGGTTGGTCAGCGGGCTGAAGGTGCGGAAACGGCTGCCCTTCAGCACGTCGAGGCTGGCGAGCGGCACTTGCGTGTAGAATCCGGCCGCGGGCCAGGCGACGGTATAGAGCAGGGAGAGCCCCTGCCGGCTCAGCCGCGCTTCGATATAGGGGCGCTGAAGCTCCGCCAGCTTCCGCGCCTCGGCGAAGCCGGAGACGAGGAAGGGCACCGCGTCGGCGTCGAAGAACGGATCCTCGTTGGAGTAGGCGGTGAGCAGGATCTCGCCGATCTGCACCTGCCCGGTCTGCACGCCGCGCTTGATCTGCGGCATTGGCAGGAGGGAGGCGTTGCTGTGCAGTTGGACCTGCAGCTTGCCACCCGTCGCCTGCTCCAGGTCGGTGCAGAACTCACGGATGTTGCGGGTGTGGAAATTGCCGTCCGGATAGGGGCTGGCGAGTTGCCACCTGGTCTGGGCCCGGGCGAGGCCCGGAACTGCGAGCAGCGCCGGCGCCGCCAGCGCGGCGCGACGGGTGATGGTCATGCGTGAAAGCCCCCGGTTCATTGCCGAGGGCGAGTGAAGCCCGGAAGCGTGGCCGGCAACAAGGGGGAGGTTACCCGGCCGAGACCACGTAATGCTTCAGCTCCTCCGCCTCCTGCTCGGCAGCCTCGATTCGAGCCTTCACGAGGTCGCCGATCGAGACCAGGCCGACCAGCCCACCGCCGGCATCCAGCACGGGCAGGTGGCGCACCCGGCGCTGGGTCATCAGCGACAGCGCCTCGGTCACCAGCGTCTCCGGGCGGACGGTGACGAGGTCGCGGGTCATGAACTGCGTGGCCTTCAGGCCGGTGGTGCCGGGGCCATGCGCCGCCATGCCGCCGACGATGTCCCGCTCGCTCAATATGCCGAGAAGCTCGCCGGCCGGGTCACGCACCAGGGCGGCGCCGATGCGGTGCTCGGCGAGCAGCCGCGCCGCCTCAAGGATCGTTTGGTCGGGCGCGAGCGAGACGACGCGGTTGCCCTTCGTCTTCAGGATCGAGGCGATGACCATCGTTATCTCCCTTGGGCTGTCTTCCCGTTGGGGAGCAGGCTGCGCCGCCGCACGCGCGGGTTGCAAGCAAAAGCGGTGCTGCGCCGCCGCTCATTCCGCCGCCTTCACGGCTTCCGGCGCCGCGAGTGGCGCGCTGGCGGTAAGCTGGGTCTTCACCAGCTCGGCGAAGCGGCCGCCCTCCCGGACGAGCGCGTCGAAGCTGCCGCGCTCGGCGATGCGGCCGCTCTCGAAGACGAGGATCTCGTCCGCATCGCGCACCGTCGAGAGCCGATGGGCGATGATGAAGGTGGTGCGGCCGGCCATCAGCGCCGCGAGCGCCTTCTGCACCCGCGCCTCGGTGGCGGCGTCGAGGGCGCTGGTCGCCTCGTCGAGGATCAGCACCGGCGGGTCCTTCAGCAGGGCGCGGGCGATGGCGAGGCGCTGGCGCTGCCCGCCGGAGAGGCTGGCGCCGCGCTCGCCGACGAGGGTATCGTAGCCCTTCGGCTGGCGGATGATGAAGTCATGCGCCTCCGCCATGCGGCAGGCGCGCTCCAGTTCCTCCTGCGTCGCCTCGGGGCGGCCGACCAGCAGGTTGTCGCGGATCGTCCGGTTGAAGAGCATGCTCTCCTGGAAGACGACGCCGACATTGCGCCGGAGGCTGTCGAGGCTGATGTCGCGCAGGTCGTGGCCGTCGAGGGTGATGCGGCCGGCGACTGGGTCCCACATGCGCTGGAGCAGGGCCATCGCGGTCGACTTGCCCGCGCCGGTCTGGCCGACGAGGGCGAGGGTGCGACCCGGATCGGCGCGGAACTCGACATCGGAGAGGATTCGCGGGCCGCCCGGATAGGCGAAGGCGACATTCTCGAAGACGACCTGGCCGGAGGCGCGGCCGAGCGACACGGCCCCGGCGCGCTCCGGCACGCTGGTGCGGGCATCCAGCACCTCGAAGAACTCGGCGATGCCCGGCGCCTGGAAGACCAGCCGCGAGACGAAGGCGACGGCGCCCTCGAGCTTGCTGATCAGCAGCGTGGCGAAGCCCATGAAGCTGACGATCTCGCCGACCGTCGCCTTGCCGTCGAGATGCAGAACGGTGCCGAGGATGAAGATGGCGATGACCGTCAGTGTGCTCGCCGCGCGCGTCAGCACGGAGACGACGGCCCACCAGTTCAGCACCGGGAACTGGTGATCCATCACCTGGCGGATGATGTCGCCGAACATTCGCGCCTCGCTCGCCATGCGGGTGAAGGATTGCACGACGATGACGTTGGAGAGCGCATCCTGGGCCGTGCCCGCGAGGCGGGACTGGTACATCTCCACCTTGCCCTGCGCCGTCTCGGTCTGGCGGATGACGAAGGCGGTGATGACGGCGAAGACGGCGACCAGGCCAAGGAGCAGCAGGCCGAGGCGCCAGTTCATCGCCAGTGTCAGCGGCAGCAGCACCAGCGCCGCGACGAAGGTCGACATGTGGTCGCGGAAGAAGGCGAGCCAGATGCTGAAGAGGTTGTCGGCGCCGACCAGCATCACCTTCATCAGCCGCCCCGACTGGATGTCGCCATGGAAGGAGAGCGGCAGGGCGAGCACATGCTCGAAATAGCTGTGCATGGAGAGCAGCCGGTTGCGGTGCGCCATGCGGTCCGCCAGGAGCGAGACGGCGACTGTCGCCCCGATGCCGGAGAGGCCGACCGCGCACCAGAGCGCGAGCAGGGCGAAGGCCTGCTCCCAGACCTGCTCCCGCGTGTTGGTCGCGGCGTGCGAGAGCACGTCCACCACCCGGCCGAACAGCACCGGCTCGAGGAAGAGCAGCCCGGCGAGCGCCACATTGGCGATCGAGAGGCCGACCGCCACCCAGCGATCCTTCGACAACAGCCTGAGGACCCGCCCGTAGAGCCTGACAAAATTCATCCCGGCGCCCCTGTGAGTGGTCCCCTTGCCCGGCGGCGCCGGGCGCTTGCCATGCCGTAATGGGCAAGCCCTGCCAATCGGCAAGGCTGCCGTTCCGGCAATACCGGAATGGGATCGGCGGAAGGAGGCGGGAGTTCCCTGCGTTTTGCGGAACGATCCCCGTCCGGGAGGGTTGACGACGCCCGGGGCGCGCCGCCACCTATGGCACAGAAGAACCGGGAGAGACTTCCAATGATCGTGACCCGCCGCGCGACGCTCGCCGCCGGGGCCGGCCTGCTCGCCGCCCCTGCCCTCGCCCCTCGCCTGTCCAGGGCCCAGGAGGCCTGGCCCGCGCGCACGGTGCGGCTGGTGGTGCCCTTCACCCCGGCGGGCACCACCGACATCGCGGCGCGGATCCTGGCCGAGCGGCTGACCCAGCGCCTCGGCCAGAACGTGATCGTCGAGAACCGGCCCGGGGCGGGTGGCAACATCGGCTCCGACGCCGTGGTGAAGGCGGACCCGGACGGCTACACGCTGCTGATGTGCACGGTGAGCTCGGGGGCGATCAACTACAGCCTCTACGGGGCGAAGATGCCCTACAAGCCGGAGGAGCTGGCGGCCGCCGGCCTGATGCTGCAGGTGCCGAACGCCATCTTCGTCACCAACGGCCTGCCGGTGAAGACGCTGAAGGAGCTGGTGGACTACGTGAAGGCGCGGCCGGGGCAGCTCAACAACGGCAGCTCGGGCATCGGCACCTCGCTGCACCTGACCGGGGAGCTGCTGAAGTCGGTCACGGGCATCCAGATGCAGCACATCCCCTTCCGCGGGGCGGGGCCGATGCTCCAGGAGGTGATCGCCGGGCGGATCGAGGTGGCGGTGGACAACCTGCCCTCGGTCATCGGCCATCTGCGCGAGGGGCGGCTGCGGCCTCTGGCGGTGACGACGAAGCAGCGCAGCCAGGCGCTGCCGGACGTGCCGACCACGGCGGAGGCCGGCTTCCCCGATGTGGAGGCGACGGCCTGGTTCGGCGTGCAGGCCCCGGCGCGGACGCCGCGGCCGATCGTCGAACGGCTCGGCGCCGAGATCGACGCGGTGGTGAAGGAGCCGGAGACGCGGGCCAAGATCGCCGATCTCGGCGGCATGGCGCCGGGGCTGACGGCGGATGGCGGCACCTCGCCCGCGGAGTTCGAGCGCTTCATCCGGGCCGAGATCGCCAAATGGACCGAGGTGGTCCGGAAGTCCGGGGCAACGGCCGAGTAGCGCGCCTCAGCCGGCGCGGAACAGGGCGGCGAGGGCCGGGTCGACGCCGGATACCTCCCGCCCGCGCGGCGCGGCGAAGCTGCCGAGACCCGGCTTCGGCAGCCTGAGGGCGACCAGCATCTCCAGCAGCCGCACGCCGCAGGCGATGCCGTCCAGCAGCGGCACCGGGGAGCCGGGCTGCAGCCGGGGCGCCATCCCGGCCAGCGCGGCGCCGCCGAGCACGACCGAATCGGCGCCCTGGGCGGCGAGGCCGGCAATTGCGGCCTGCAGCTTGCGCCCGACCCCCTCCGGGTCCCGGACCGCATCCTGCGGCGTCGCATCGATGCCGGTGAGGCCGGCAAGGCGGCCGCCCAGCCCGTGCTGGGCGATCCGCTCGCGGTAGGTCTCCGTGCCGCCGAAGGTGGCGAGGCCGAAGCGGCCGCCGGTGAGGCAGGCGGTGAGGCAGGCGGCCTCCGTCATCCCGACCACCGGGCAGGGCAGGATCTGGCGCGCGGCCTCCAGCGCGGTGTCGTGGCTGACGGCAAGCAGCACGGCATCGACCAGGCCGGCATGGGTGGCGAGCAGCTCCAGCAGCGCATGCCCGGCGACGATGTTCTCGGCGCGGGAGGAGATCACCGCCGGGCCGAAGCGCGGCGTCGCCGGGATGATCTCGGTCCCCGGGCTGGCGGCGGCGCGGGCGGAGGCAGCGCAGAGCTCCGTGATGGCCTCGGTGGTATTGGCGTTGGCGACCAGGAGGCGCATCGCTCAGCCTCCGACCATGGGCGAGATGCGGGCGCGGAAGGGCTCCGGCAGGGAGCGGGGGCCGGGGCGCTCGATCCAGAGCCGGCGAAGCTCCGGCGCCGGGGCCGCGATCCGCGTCCAGACCAGGCGCGGGTTCAGCAACAGCAGGTCGCCGGCATGGAGCGGCAGGGCGAGGGCCTGGCCGGGCGCCGCCGCGGCGGCCTCGAGCGCGGCGAGCGCGGCCTGCTGGGCGGGCTCGAGCCGGGCTTCCGTCATCGCCTCGCGGTCGTGGTGGCTGAGGAAGGCGCCCTCGGTGGTCGAGAAGACCGGGAGGGCGGCCTCGCCGTAGGGGAAGTCACGGTGCAGCACGGCGAGCGCCGCGCGGTCCGCCTTCAGCAGCGCATTGTGCAGGGCAGCGGCCGAGACTAGGCCGAGCGCGCCCTCCGCCAAGCTGCCGAGGCATAGCAGCAGGGCGGCATCGGCCGGGTCGGCCCGGAAATGGGGGCTGGCGGCCGGCGTCCCGGTGCCTTGCGGAAAGGGACGGCCGAGCAGGCGGGCAAGGGCGAGCAGCGCCTCCTCGGGCGCCGGAAGGAGGTCGAGCTTCAGGCCGCGCAGCAGGCAGAAGCCGCGGCCGTCATCCAGCTTCTCGGCAACCTGGCGCAGCAGTGCAGAGAGTTGGGGCCGCTGTGCCGCATCGGGCTCGGCCAGCTCGGCCGCGGCCTCGGCCCCCGCGGGAATCATCCAGTCGGCGGGGCTGAGGGCGGAGCCGGCCCAGGCGGCGGGGCCGGCCTGGGGGATGAGGCGGAGGGGCGGCTGGGTCATGCGCGAAGCCTAGCAGCCGGGCGGCGCGGGCGGCAGGGAGGGCGCGCCGGCGCAAGGACCCCATTGCAGGGCGGCGGCTGCGGATACAGGCTTGGCCCTCCTCTCTCACACCGGAGACGCCGCATGGACCAGCCCGTCCTCGACCTGCCCTTTGATGCCGAGGCGATGCTGCCCGGCCTGCGTGCCTGGGTGGAATGCGAGAGCCCGACCTTCGACGCCGCCGCCGTCGCGCGGATGATGGAGATCGCGGCGCGCGACCTGGCGCTGATGGGCGCCCGGATCGAGACCATCCCTGGCCGGATGGGCTATGGGCCCTGCGTCCGGGCAAGCTTCCCGCACCCGAATCCCGGCCTGCCCGGCGTGCTGGTGATGGGGCATCTCGATACCGTCCATCCGGTCGGCACGCTGGAGCCGTTGCCCTGGCGCGTCGAGGGCAACCGGGTCTACGGGCCCGGGGTCTATGACATGAAGGGCGGCAACTGGATCGCCCTCGAGGCGATCCGCCAGCTCATCCGCGCCGGCATCGCCACCAGCCGGCCGGTGACGGTGCTGCTGACCAGCGACGAGGAGGTCGGCTCGCCTTCGACGCGCGACCTGATCGAGGCGGAGGCGGCCCGCCATGCCGTGGTGCTGGTGCCGGAGCCGGCGCGGCCGGATGGCGGGGTGGTGACGGGGCGCTACGCCATCGCCCGCTTCAACCTGCGCGCCACCGGGCGGCCGAGCCATGCGGGCGCGCGGCTCGCCGACGGGCGGAGCGCCATCCGCGAGATGTGCCGCCAGGTGGTGGCGATCGAGGCGCTGACGACCGACGACGTCACCTTCTCGGTCGGCGTCATCCATGGCGGGCAGTGGGTGAACTGCGTCGCCACGCATTGCGATGCGGAAAGCCTCTCCATGGCCAAGCGCCAGGAGGACCTCGACCGGGCCGTGGAGACCATGCTGGCGCTGCGGCCCACGGGCAATGACGTGCAGCTCGAGGTGCGGCGCGGCGTGACGCGGCCGGTCTGGGAGCCGGATGCGCGGGGCATGGAGCTCTTCGGCACGGCGCGACGGATCGCGCAGGGCATCGGCTTCGACATCAGCTCGCAGAGCGCGGGCGGCGGGTCGGACGGCAACTTCACCGGGGCGATGGGCATCCCGACGCTCGACGGGCTCGGGGTGCAGGGCGCCGGCGGGCATACGCTGGAGGAGCACCTGCTGCTCGACAGCCTGGTGCCGCGGGCGAAGCTGCTGGCGGGGCTGCTGCAGGTGGTGTGACGGCTTAGGCGGCGAGCGCCGCCTCCAGCGGCGCCGGGTCGAAGCCGAAGTCGCGGTAGCCCTGGCGCAGCCGCGCGACGTATTCGGCGGAGGGCGGGCCGGGGCGGAAGGCGAGCTCGTGATAGATCCAGGCCTCGCCGCCATCCGGCAGGGCGAGGCGGGCGCGCTCATAAGTGTGCGGGCCCTCGTAGCGATCGAGGCTCGCCATGTGGTCCTCCGTCACCTGCCAGAGGCCGATGGGGCAGGCGGCGGCCGGGTCGGGCTCGATCAGGGCAAATCTGCGGAGCACCAGCCGCCAGCCTGGCAGCAGCAGGCCGCGGACGACGACTGCGCCCGGACAACGGGCCTGCATCTGCGCATGGGAGAGGTTGCTGCCATAGGCGGCATAGAGTTCGGGCATGGGCGAAGCATCCCCGGCGCGGGCGGCATGGCGCAAGCCCGGGCGGCCGGGATAGAAGCGCCGCATGAGCGACATGGCCGGCGACAGCCCGAAGCAGACCGTATGCCCCGACTGGTCCCGCGCCGAGCGCGCCCTCAAGCGCGACCCGGTGCTGAAGAAGGTCATCAAGCAGATCGGCCCCTGCACCCTCGAGCCGGTGACGCGCGAGCCCTATGAGGCGCTGGTCCGCGCTATTGCCCACCAGCAGGTGCATGGGCGGGCGGCGGAGGCCATCCTCGGCCGGCTGCTGGCGCTGCACCCGGCGCATGCCTTCCCGCCGCCGGAGGCGATCCTGGCGATGGAGGTGGAGGCGATGCGGGGCTGCGGCTTTTCCGGCTCCAAGGTCGCGGCGATCCGCGACATCGCCGAGAAGTCCGCCGGCGGGCTGGTGCCGACGCGCGAGGCCTGCGCCCGCTACGACGACGCGGCGCTGATCGAGCGGCTGGTCGCCATCCGCGGCGTCGGGCGCTGGACGGTGGAGATGCTGCTGATCTTCACCCTCGGCCGGCCAGATGTGCTGCCGGTCGACGATTTCGGCGTGCGCGAGGGGTGGAAGGTGGCGGCGGGGCTCGAGGCACAGCCGAAGCCGAAGGAGCTTGCGGCGATCGGCGAGGCCTGGAAGCCCTGGCGCAGCGTCGCCGCCTGGTATCTCTGGCGGGCGGCGGATGCGGCGAAGCGGAGCGTGTTCAAGCCGCAATAGGGGGCTCAGCGGGCGGCGTCCTCCCGCTCCATCCGGGCGCGGGCATTGCCGGCGACTCCGGTGCCCTCCATGACCGGGGCGTAGAGCGAGCCGGCGGTCGGCGGGGCGGGCGCGCCGCTCTCCATCTGAGCGCGGTGGACCACGTCGCCGGCGATGCGCTCCGCAAGGCCGGGCCAGACCCGTGCGCCGAGGACGGCGCCCTTCGCCTTCCAGCCGACGGCCAGCTCGCTCGTCGGGTGGACCGAGACGCGGATGATGGCATCGACCACCTCGTCCGGCCCGTCCATCAGCACCATCCGCGGCGTGCGGCCGCTGTAGTTGCCCGCATGCTGCCAGAAGGGCGTGTCGACCGCCCAGGGCAGCACGGTCGAGACGGCGATGCGGCCGCCGAGGCCGCCGAGGCGCAGCTCCTGGTTCAGGGCATTGCCGAGGCCGATGACGGCATGCTTCGTCGCGCTGTAGCTCGCATGGTAGGCGATCGGCACGCGGCCCTCGACCGAGGCGATATTGACCAGCGTGCCGCCGCCCTGGGCGCGGAAGTGGCGCAGCGCGGCGTGGGAGCCATGGATCACGCCCTTCAGGTTCACGTCGACGACGCGGGCATGGTCCTCGACCGGGATCTCCTCGAAGCGGCCGATGCTGGCGACCGCGGCGTTGTTCACCCAGACATCGATGCGGCCGAAGCGGGCCACGGCCGCCGCGGCCAGGGCCTCGACCTGATCGGCCTGGCTGACATCGGTCGGAACGACGAGGGCCTGGCCGCCGGCGGCGCGGATCTCGCCAGCGACCTCCTCCAGCACCGAGACGCGGCGGGCGGCGAGGACGACATTCGCCCCCCGCGCGCCGACCTGCGTGGCGACACCGCGGCCGAGCCCGCTGGAGGCGCCCGTCACCACATAGGTGCGGCCGGCGATCTCCTCCCGCCCCGGCTGGCTGGCGCAGGCGGCGAGGAGCAGGGCAACGGCAAGGAGGATGAGCTGCGGTCTGGGCAAGGGGGCCGGGCTTTCGGCAGGGATGCGGCTTCAACCGGGAGCGCGGGCGGCCGTTCCGCCCAGCGCGGGCCGAATGGTGCTTTTCAAGGGGAGCCATCCCATGCCATTCGAACGCCGTTGCGGCGGCTTCGCTTTTCAGCTGGCGGCGAAGACCTAGATTTGGGCTGCCGGGCGACGCCCGGGGTTTGGACAGGACCAGGCATGACGGTGGAAGCGGCAGCCTTTGCCGGCCTCACGGCCGGCGCGGAGTCACGGCCGGAGGCGCTGGCGCGGTCGGCGCCGGGAATGCGGCCTGGCCGCCGGCGGCTGCTCGGTTGGCTCGGCGCCCATCGCCGCGGCGGGGCGCAGGAGCCGCGGCTCGAACTGGTGCGCTACCGCCTGGCCCCGGCGAGCTGGCCGCGGGACCTGCCGCTGTCCATTGCCATCATCGCCGACCCCCATGCCGGCGGGCCGCAGACCCCGATGGAGCATCTGGCGCGGGCCGTCGGCCTGACGAATGCGCTGCGGCCGGACCTCGTCGTGCTGCTGGGCGACTACCTGGCGGATGGGCGCTTCATCGCCAACCGGCCGACCATGCGGCAGGTGGCGGAGATCCTAGCCGGGCTGCATGCGCCGCTCGGCGTGCATGCCGTGCTCGGCAACCATGACTGGTGGGAGTGCCCATCGGCCCAGGCCAGGCTGCGCCCCCTGCCCGAAGCGGCGGAGGCCTTCGCCGCGGCCGGGCTGCCGGTCATGCACAACGAGCTCCGTCGCCTCTCGCATCTCGGGCGGGAGGTGTGGCTGGCCGGGCTCGGTAGCCAATGGGCCTATCGGCGGCGCGGCGCCATCCATGGCGCGCATGACCTGGAGGGGACGCTGGCCGGGATCCCCGAGGGCGCTCCCAGCATCCTCCTCGCGCATGAGCCGGATATCTTCCCCTTCGTGCCGGACTACGTGGGGGTGACGCTCTCCGGCCATACCCATGGCGGCCAGGTCCGGGTGCGCGGCTACTCGCCGCTGGTGCCGAGCCGCTACGGCAACCGCTACGCCTATGGCGCCGTGGCCGAGGAAGGCCGGCACCTGGTCGTCTCCGGCGGCATCGGCAATTCCGCGCTGCCTTTCCGGGTAGGGATGCCGCCTGAAGTCACGCTCCTGGAGCTGGCCTAGGCCTCGTCCACCAGCAGGGCCTCGATGGTGATGCAGACCGGGTTCTCGCCCGGCCGCAGCACGCCCTCATGCACCCAGCCCTGCATGTCGGCCAGGGCGATGCCGAGACCGTCGCCGGTGAAGAGCATCTCGGTCGCATAGTCCTCGACCGCGCCGCCGCACTCGAAGCGGGCGCCGATCAGGCTGCCGAGGCTGCCGCGCAAGACGGGCCGACGCAGGCCATGCCGGTGGGCGGCCGTGCCGAGGGCGGTCGCGGCATCCTCGTTCGGGCGGATGCGGAGGCCGACGGCCGGCAGGGCGCCGGGCCTGGGCGCGCCGGCGGCGGGGACTGGGCGGAAGATGGTGAAGTTCGTCTCCGCATCCGGCTCGGAGACCAGGGCGATGCCGCCGAGGCCCCAGGCACGGGCGGCGACGGGGCTGGCGAGCATCGTCTCCTCGGGCAGCACATGTCCGCCACGGCGGCCGGCGGCTTCCTGCCACACGGCATGGCAGTGCAGCCAGGGCTGGCCGGCGCGGCGGCCGAAGGTGATGCAGGCGCGCTCGAGGCGGGCGCCCCCGGGTGGCGTGTGCGTCGCGCTGTAGTAGGCGGCGTGGGCCGCATCCGGCGATGGAGCCGGGAGGACATAGGAGAACGGGGCGAAGGCGCCGCCCTCCAGCTCCAGCGCCGCGCTGTCAAAGCCGGCGGCGTGGACGGCGCGCGTCACGGCCTCCAGCAGCGGGAGGCCGGGCGCGAGGGTGAGCGCGAGCGGCAGCGCATGGCCGGCGACGCTCTCGACGCGTGGCTCGAGCGCCGGCCCGGGCTGGGCGAGGCGGCGCGGGCTCATGCGAGTGGCAGCAGGCCGCGGGCCTCCAACTCCTCGCGCACCATCTTCTTGGTGATCTTGCCGTATCCCGAGCGCGGCAGCGCATCCCAGGCGAAGACCCGCCGCGGCAGCTTGTAACGGGCCATGCGGCCATCGAGCCAGGCGAGCAGCGCCGCCTCCTCCACTGGCTCGCCGGCGCGAGGGACGATGACGGCGACGCCGACCTCGCCCCAATGCCGGTCCGGCACGCCGACCACGGCGACCTCGGCGATGCCGGGATACTGCAGGATCAGCTCCTCGACCTCGCGCGGATACACGTTCGATCCGCCGGAGATGTACATGTCCGAGGCGCGGCCGGTGATGTAGACGAAGCCCTCCACGTCCATGTGGCCGAGGTCCCCGGTGCGGAACCAGCCATTGCGGAAGGACTTCGCATTGGCCTCCGGGTTGTCCCAGTAGCCGGCGAAGACCGCGGGGCCGGCGACGCAGATCTCTCCCTGCGTGCCGGGCGCGGCCTCCCTGCCCTGCTCGTCCTGGATCTGCACCTCGATGCCGGTGCGGGCGTAGCCGCAGCTGCCGATGCGGGCGGCGGGGCCGTCCTCCTCTTCATGCAGGGCAGGCGGCAGGACGGTGATGTTGCCCGTCACTTCGCCCAGGCCGAAATACTGCACGATGACGCGCCCGAGCTTGCGCAGCGCGTATTTCTGGTCCTCGCGGTACATCGGCGCGCCGGCATAGATGACGTAGCGCAGCGAGGCGTGGTCGTGCACATCGACCGCCGGATGCTCGACCAGCATCTTCAGGATGGTCGGCACGGTGAACATGTTGCTGACGCGATGGGCCTCGACCAGCCGCCAGGCCTCGGCCGCGTCGAAGCGCTCGCCGGGGAGGAGGATGCTGGCGGCGCCGCGCGCCACCTGCGTCAGGAAGTGGATGCCGGCGCCGTGCGAGAGCGGGGCCACGACCAGCGAGGCGTCCTGCTCGGTGGTGCCGGGCATCAGGTCGCAGAGATGGTTGGTGATGACGAAGGCCATCTGCCCATGCGTCAGCACCGCGGCCTTGGGCCTGCCGGTGGTGCCGGAGGTGAAGAAGAACCAGCAGGGGTCGTCGTACTCGACCGTGGCGATGGGAGATGCACGGCCCTCGCCCGCCTCGATCAGCGCCGCCAGCGTCGCCTCGCTGAACCCGGCCTCGCCGATGCTCGCCAGCAGGCGGAGGCCCGGCATCGCCGCGGCGACGGCGGCGGCGTGCTCGGGGAAGACGGACTGGCAGAGGAAGGCGCTCGCGCCTGAAGCCTCGGCGAGATAGGCAACCTCCTCCGGAACCAGCCGCATATTGGTCGGCACCACTACGGCGCCGAGGCGGAAGGCGGCGAACATCGCTTCCAGGATCTCGTTGCCGTTCCTTGCATGGACCAGCACCCGGTCGCCCTTGCCGATGCCCCGCGCGCCGAGCGAGGCCGCCAGCGCCGCGCTGCGGCGCTCGAACTCCCGCCAGGACCAGCGACGCTCGCCCCAGACCAGCGCCGGCCGGTCCGGCAGGCGGCGGGCGGTCTGGGCAAGGAAGCCGGCGAGGTTCATCACCCGGCGGGAGACGGGCAGGCCGGTCGTCGAGGTCATGCGGGCGATCCCTCCTTCGTCGCCGGGGAGGATACCGCCTCCACACCCCGGTCCACATGGCTTATGAGCGACGCGACGCACCAGTCCGGGCGAGACCGGGACGGCGGCATGGACCGGTGCGACTGCATCGCCGCACCTGCTGGCCGCCGGCGCACTCGCCGCGATACCCACATGCTGAGCCAGGTCCAGAGCGGCGCGATCGAGTCGTTCACCCTCTTGGGGTTGATCCTCTCGATGCTGTTGCCGGCCACCTCGATCAACGGCGTCGGCTCCGCCTTCCGGAATTATGCCATGGTGTGAGGGCGATGGACGGCGCGCTCGGCGCCTATGTGCGGGCGCAGGTCGAGAAGTCCGGTCTCGTCGGGATGAACAGGATCTGAGACAACGGTTTCCGCCAGATCACCTCCTCCTCCAAGCCGATCACTGCACCGGACAACCTGGGCGACTTCAGGATCCGCGTGCCGGTAAGCCCGCTCTCGGCCTCGCTCTTTCAGGCCTTCGGCTCGGCGCCGGCCAGCATCACTCTCGCCAAGGTCTATTCCGCGTTGCAGGCCCGCGTGGTCGACGGGCAGGAGAAGCCGCTCGCCGTCATCTCGACAGCCAAGCTCTAGGAGGTGCAGACATTCTGCGCCCTCACCAACCACGTCTAGGATGGGTTCTGGATGCTCGGGAACCGCCGCGCCTGGGCGGCGCTGCCGGCCGATGCGCAGCGAGTATCGGCGAAGCACTCGAATGCAGCTGCGCTTGGCGGGCACGGCGATGTCGCGGCGCTCAATGCCGGGCCTCGCCTTCAGCATCGTCGATCTGGCGCCCTCCCACGACGCGCTGAGGAAGGCGGGCATCTATATGCAGCGGAGGCAACGCCACGGCGAGGACGCTTGGGCGTTCCTCGAACCTTCCTCGCAAGACTGGCGGCGGCGACGGTGCTGGCGGCGTGCCGGGTGGTGGTGATCCTCTCGATGGAGTTCGGGTATTTCGCTCGAACCTTCGGCGTCGGCTACCACGTCGCCCGCGCCACCAGCCGCGCCAGCCCGGATGAGGGGATGCTGGCGATCTGCGGCTGCAGGCCGGCGCTGCTGGTCGGCACCGCCGTCATCCCCTGGGTCTCCATCGGAGCCCTTCAATCGAGGAAGGGATCGATCAGGGCAAGGAAGCCGGCCGGGTTCTCCGCATGCACCCAATGGCCGACGCCCGGGACGGTGACGAAGCGGCAGGCCGGGAAGAGAGCCTGGAAGCTTGAGTGGCTCTCCGGCTTGATGTAGCCCGACCGCTCGCCATTGACGACGAGGGCCGGGCCTTCATAGCGGCCGGGGAAGTCGGGAAAGCCTTCGATGACCGGCATCGCCGCGCCGATCTCCTCGAGGCCGAGGCGCCAGCGGGGCGGGTCATCCTGCATCCGCAGGTTCTGCACCAGGAAGGCGCGAATGTTGGGCTCCGGGATGGTAGCGGCCAGCGCCGCATCGGCGTCGCGCCGCGACAGCCCCGCCTGAAGCGGGATGGCCTGCATCGCCGCCACATAGGGCCGCAGCGCCGGCGGATAGACGATCGGCGCAATGTCGACGACGACGAGGCGGGAGACGAGGCCTGGCTCGGCAAGGGCCAGCGCCATCGCCACCTTGCCACCCATGGAGTGGCCGATGACGGCGGCGGGCTCGGCGCCCATGGCCCGCATCGTCTCCGCCACATCGGCGGCCATCTCCGGGTAGTCCATGGCGGCGGCGCGGCCGGATGCGCCATGGTTGCGGAGGTCGAGGGCGAGGACGCGGTAGCGCGCCGCGAGGTGCCGCTGGACGGCGCCCCAGTTCTGCGCGGCGCCGAACAGCCCGTGCAGCAGGATCACGGGCGGTCCGTCGCCGGCTTCGACCAGGTTGAGGCGCATCGGTTCTTCCTCCCCTACCCTCTCGCGGCCAGAACTACGCTCGCGGCGATCAGCCCGCCGCCGACCAGGACATCCCACCCCAGCGCCTCGCCCAGCCAGAGGTTCGAGATCAGCACGCCGAGCGCCGGCACCACCAGGAAGCCGACCGAGGCGCGGATGCCCGAGAGCCGCCGCCCCGCCTCGATGGTGGACCATGTGCCGATGGGCGCGGCGATGGCACCGATGAAGGCGGCATGCGGCCAGGATGGCGCGCCGATGCCGCCCGCCGGCTCCCGCCACAGTGCCAGCGGCAGGAGCAGCAGGGCGGCGATGGCGAAGCACCAAGGCAGCAGCTCCATCACCGGCCGCCGCGGCGGCAGGCGCCGGGTGACGAGGATGGCGATACTCCAGAACAGGCTCGAGCCGAGCAGCATCATGTAGCCCGGCAGCGCGTCGAGGGTCGCGCCGCCGCTGGTCATCGCCCAGGGTTGCATCAGCACGCCGACGCCGAGCAGGCCAATCCCTGCCGCCAGCCATTGCAGCGGCGAGACCCGCTCGCCCAGCACCCACCAGGAGAGCGGGGTCAGCCAGAAGACGGTGACGTTGGTGAGGATCGCCATCCGCCCGGCCGGGATCAAGGCGAGTGCCGTATGGGTCAGCGCGAAGAAGCCGCCGAGCTGCAGCAGGCCGATTGCCAGGAGGGCGGGCAGGTCGGCGCGCGCCGGCCAGCGCAGCCGCCGCAGCCCGGCCAGCAGCAGCAGGGTGATCGCGCCCGCCATGGCGCAGCGGCTGAAGGCGAACCAGAGCGGCGTCGCATGCGCCAGCGCGTCCTTGGTGACGGGCCAGACGCCGCCGAACAGCACCACGGAGATGGCGAGGTAGCGGAAGCCCTCACGCGTCGTCGCCCGCGGCGGCGGGGTGCTCAATCGGCGACCTTAAGCATGATCTTGCCGATATGCGTGCTGCTCTCCATCAGCGCATGCGCGGCCGCGGCCTCGGCGAGCGGAAAAACTTTGTGGATGGGCGGGGCGACCTTCCCGGCGTCGAGCAGCGGCCAGACCTTCTCCCGCAGCGCGGCCGCGATCTCCGCCTTCTGCGCCGTGGTCCGCGGGCGCATGGTGCTGCCGGTCACCGTGAGGCGCCGCGTCATGATGGGGCGAAGGTCGGCTTTCGCCACCTCGAAGCCGCCGAGGAAGGCGATGATGACGAGGCGGCCGTCCATCGCGAGGCAGCGCAGGTTGCGGTTGAAGTAGTCGGCGCCGACCATGTCGAGCACGACATGGGCGAGCTTGCCCTCCGTCGCGCGCTTCACCTCCTCGACGAAGTCCTGGGTACGATAGTCGATGGCGTGGTCGGCGCCGAGATCGAGGCAGGCCTTGCACTTCTCGGCGCTGCCGGCGGTGGCGATCACCCTGGCACCGAAGGCCTTGGCGAGCTGGATCGCGGTGACGCCGATGCCGCTGGTGCCGCCATGGATCAGCGCCGTCTCGCCGGCGGCGAGCCGCCCGTGGCCGAAGAGATTGGCCCAGACGGTGAAGAAGGTCTCCGGCAGGGCGGCGGCGCGGATGGCGTCGAACCCGCGCGGCCAGGGCAGGCACTGGCTGGCGGGGGCGGTGCAGTACCCGGCATAGGCGCCGCCATTGGTGAGCGCGCAGACCCGGTCGCCGGTCTTCCACGTCGTCACCTCGGCACCCGCGGCCACGACCTCGCCAGCGGTCTCGAGGCCGATCAGCGGGCTGGCGCCGGGCGGCGGCGGGTACTCGCCCTTGCGCTGGGCGACGTCGGGGCGGTTCACGCCGGTCGCCAGGACGCGGATCAGCACCTCGTCCGGCTTCGGCTGCGGCACCGGCGCGGTCGAGGCGACCAGCACCTCGGGCAGGCCGCCATCGCCGTGGAGGATGGCGGTCATCGATGAGGGCAGCGTAGCCATGACGGTCTCTCCCGAAATTGCGGGGAGGTTCCGCGCGGCGGCGCATCGCGTCAAGCGGGGGGCCTTGCCAGGACGCATGGGCATGCGATGAATCCGCCGCCGCGCATCCGTCGCGGGAGGATGCCCATGTCGAGGATCGCCCGTCGCCCGCTGCTCGGCGGGATCGCCGCCCTGGCCGCGCCGCGACCGGGCCTGGCGCAGGGCACGGCGACCGCCAGTGAGCTGAAGCTTGGGGCGCTCTTCCCCTTCTCCGGCAGCCTCGCGCTGCTGGGCGATGAGAGCTTCCGCGGGCTTGAACTGGTGACGGAGGAGCGGAATGCCGTCGGCGGGCTGCTGGCACGGCCGATCCGGCTGGTGAAGGGCGACGCATCCGGGGCGGAGCAGGCGGTTGCCGAACTGCGCCGGTTGCAGGGAGCGGAGAAGGTTGTGGCCGGCTTTGGCACCTACGCCTCGCATCTCGGCTTCGCTGCGAGCCAGGCGGCCGAGCTGCAGGGCTTTCCCTTCTTCGAGCTCGGCGCCATCGCCGATCTGATCACCGAGCGCGGCTTCCGCACGCTGTTCCGGCTCTGCCCGCGGGCGAGCGACTTCGCGCGCGAGTCGGTCGCCGTCATTCCGGAGATGCTGGCGGCCGCCTGGTCGACGCCAGCGGAGGCGCTGCGCATCGCCATCCTCCATGAGGAGGGGATCTACGGCCAGGCGGTGAGCGGGGCGCAGGAGGCGCAGCTCAAGGCGCGCGGGCTGAACCAGGTCGAGCGCATCGGCTATGCGGCGCGGAGCGTCGACCTCTCGCCGCTGTTGCAAAGGCTGCGCGCGGTCGGCGCCGACGTGGTGCTGCATACCGGCTACCAGAACGACATCGTCCTCTTCTATCGCGGCATGAAGGAGGCGGGCTGGCGGCCGCGCATGGTGATCGGCGCCGGCGCAGGCTACAGCCTGACGGATACCGCGCGCTCGGTCGGACCGGAATTCGACGGCACGCTCGATGTCGACTTTCCGCAGCTCGCGGTGAACGAGGCGGCGGCTCCCGGCGCGCTGGCCTTCGCCGAGCTGTACAAGCGGCGCTACGGCAGCGACCCACGCTCCGGCCACTCCCTGGCGAACTACGTGGGGGCGCGGCTGGTGCTGGATGCGATGCAGCGGGCGGCGGCGCTCGACCGCGACAAGCTGCGCGCCACGCTGCTGGCGACCGACGTGGCGGAGGGCGGCACGCCGAATGGCTGGGGCGCCCGATTCGACGAAAAGGGGCAGAACCTCAGGGCGCGGCCCCTGCTCGCCCAGTGGCAGGGGGGCAGGCTGCTCACGGTGGCGCCGGCCGAGGCGGCGGTGGCGGTGCTGCGGCCGGTGATGGGCGCTACTCGACCTTGATCCCTGCTTCCTGGATGATCGTCTCCCATTTCGTGATCTCATCCGCCAGCCAGCGCCTTGCCGTCTCGGGCGTGGTGTCGCTGCGGACCAGCATGGTGAGGTCGGTCAGGCGGCGCTGCACATTCTCCTGCGCCGCCGCCTTGTTGAAGACGGCATTGATCTGCTCGACGACCGGCGCCGGCGTGCCGGCCGGGGCGAAGACCATGTGCCAGGTATAGCTTTCGGCATTGGCGACGCCGGCCTCGGCGAAGGTCGGGATCTCCGGCGCCTGGGGCAGGCGCTCGGCCGAGGAGATGCCGAGGGCCCGGGCATCGCCGCGCCGCGCATAGGGCAGGCCGCCGGCCGCGACATCCATGAACATCGACAGCCGCCCGGAGAGCAGGTCCGGCATGCCGGCCGCCGAGCCGCGATAGGGGATGTGGCTCAGCTTAAGGTTTCCGGCCCGCTTCAGCAGCAGCTCGGTTGCCAGATGCACGGCGCCGCCGACGCCGCTGCTGCCGTAGTCGTACTCGCCGGGCTTGCTGCGGAAGAGGGCGACGGCCTCCTGCAAGGTCTTCACCGGCAGGTCGTTGTTGACCAGCAGGATCATCGGGATGACGCCGAGCAGCGCCGCCGGCTGGAAGTCGGCGATCGGATCGAAGGAAAGCCGCGGGAAGAGCGGCCGCAGCACCGAATGGGCGATGGTGCTGTAGAGCAGCGTGTGGCCGTCCTTCGGCGCGTTCGCCACCGCCTCCGTGCCGACCACCACGCCGGCGCCGGTGCGGTTCTCGACGACGACGCGTTGCGGCAGGAGTTTCGAAACCTCCTCCGCGAAGAGGCGTGCGGGGATGTCGGTCGGGCCGCCGGCCGCGAAGGGGACGATCAGCCGGATCGGCTGGTTCGGCCAGGCCGGCTGTGCCCGCAGCGAGGTGGCGGACAGGATGGCGGCGGCGGCAAGCAGGCTGCGGCGATGCATGGATGAGCCTCCGGGTGGGCTTGGATGCCCTTGCGGCTCATCTTGGCGCCCGGCGCCTAAGGGTCAAGCCGCTTGCCGGTCTCGCCATCGAAGACGTGCAGCGCGGCCGCAGGAAGGACGACGGGGAGGCTCGGCGCATCCGGCGCCGGGCCGGCGAGCTTCACCACCAGCGCCTCGCCGCCCGGCAGGCGGCCATGCAGCACCGTCTCGGAGCCGAGCGGCTCCACCAGGTCGAGCGGCAGAGGGATTCCGCCCTCGGCCAATTCGACATGCTCCGGGCGGATGCCGATGGTGAGCGGCATTCCCTCCCCGCCCGCGCGCGGCCCGTCGGCGAAGCGAAGCACCGGGCCCGCCTTGAGCGCGACGGCCCGGCCGCCTTCGACGAGGGTGCCCTCGAGGAAATTCATCGCCGGGCTGCCGATGAAACCCGCGACATAGGTATCGGCCGGGCGGGCCCAGATCTCCATCGGCGTCGCGATCTGCGCGGCATGGCCGGCATGCATGACGACGAGCCTGTCACCGAGGGTCATCGCCTCGGTCTGGTCGTGGGTGACGAAGAGCGAGGTGACGCCGAGGCGCCGCTGCAGCCGCCGGATCTCGGCCCGCATCTGCACGCGGAGCTTGGCGTCGAGGTTGGAGAGCGGCTCGTCGAAGAGGAAGAGCTTCGGCTCCCGCACGATGGCGCGGCCCATGGCGACGCGCTGGCGCTGGCCGCCGGAGAGCTGGCGCGGGCGGCGGCTGAGCAGCGCCTCGATGCCGAGCAGCCCGGCTGCCTCCGCGACGCGGCGGGTGATCTCGGCCTTGGGCAGGCCGCGGATCTTGAGGCCGTAGGCCATGTTCTGCTCGACCGACATGTGCGGGTAGAGCGCGTAGTTCTGGAATACCATGGCGATGTCGCGCTCGGCCGGCTCGAGCGCCGTCACCTCCCGCCCGGCGATCCTGATGCTGCCGGAGGTGGCGGTCTCGAGCCCGGCCACGATCCGCAGCAGGGTCGACTTGCCGCAGCCCGAGGCGCCGACGATGACGATCATCTCGCCATCCTCGACCGCGAGGTCGATGCCGTGCAGGACATGGGTGGGGCCGAAGGACTTCCGGAGGCCGGAGACGTCGAGGCTCGCCATTACTTCTCGGTCTCCGTCAGGCCCTTCAGGAACCAGCGCTGCATGAAGATGACGACGGCGACGGGCGGCAGCAGCGCCAGCACCGCCATCGCCATGATGACGTTCCATTCGTTCTGCGCGTCGCCGTTGCCGATCATCTTCGCCATGCCGACGACGATGGTTTCGAGGCTACGGTCGTTCACCACCAGCAGCGGCCAGAGATACTGGTTCCAACCATAGATGAAGAGGATGACGAAGAGGGCGGCGATGTTCGTCACCGAGAGCGGCAGCAGGATGTCGCGGAAGAAGCGCATCGGCCCGGCGCCGTCCATCTTCGCCGCCTCGACATATTCTTCCGGAATGGTGAGGAAGAACTGGCGGAAGAGCAGCGTCGCCGTCGCGGAGGCGATCAGCGGGACGGTCAGGCCAGCCATCGAATTGAACAGGTCGAGGCTGACGATGACTTGGTAGGTCGGGATGATGCGCACCTCGACGGGCAGCATCAACGTCATGAAGATGGTCCAGAAGGCGATCATCCGCCCGGGAAAGCTGAAGAAGACGACCGCATAGGCCGAGAGCAGCGAGATGACGATCTTCCCGACGGCGATGCAGAGCGCCATGATCGTGCTGTTCAGCATCATCTGCCAGGCAGGCGAGACGGTGAAGCGGCCGGCGCCGCCGCTGACCCAGGCGGAGGCGTAGTTCTCCGCTGCATGGCTGCCCGGCAGCAGCGGCACGTCGCCGCGACCGATGGTGGACGCGTCGTGCGTCGAGCCGATCAGGGTGATGTAGATCGGCGTGGCGAAGACCAGCACGCCGAGCAGCAGCCAGACATGCGGCCAGTAGCGGCGCATCAGTAATGCACCTTGCGCTCGATGAAGCGGAATTGCACCGCCGTCAGCGCGATGACGAGGACCATCAGGATCACCGACTGCGCGGAGGAGCTGCCGAGGTTCACGTTCTGCACGCCCTCGACATAGACCTTGTAGATCAGCGTCTCCGTCGCCTTGCCCGGGCCGCCGCCGGTCAGCGCATGGATGACGCCGAAGGTGTCGAAGAAGGCATAGACCAGATTGACGACGAGGAGGAAGAAGGCCGTCGGCGAGAGCAGCGGCAGGATGATGGTCCAGAAACGCCGCACCGGCTTGGCGCCGTCGATCGCCGCCGCCTCCAGCACGCTGCGCGGGATAGATTGCAGCCCGGCCAGGAAGAAGATGAAATTGTAGCTCACCTGCTTCCAGGCGGCGGCGATGATGATCAGCAGCATCGCCTGGTTGCCGTTCAGCTTGTAGTCCCAGGCGATTCCGGCCTCGTTGAGCGCCCGGCCGACCAGCCCGATCGAGGGGTGGAAGAGGAAGAGCCAGAGCACCGCGGCGACGGCGGGCGCCACGGCATAGGGCCAGATCAGCAGCGTGCGGTAGATGTTGGCGCCGCGGATCGACTTGTCCGCCTGCACCGCGAGGAAGAGCGCGGTGCCCATCGCCAGGATGGCGACGGCGCTCGAGAAGATGAGCGTGTTGTAGGCCGCGCCGCGCCATTCGGGCTGCGCCAGGACCTCGGTAAAGTTGCGGAGGCCGACGAACTCGGAGCTCATGCCCCAGGGATCCTCCTGCAGCAGGGACTGCCAGATGGCAGCCCCCGCCGGCCAGAGGAAGAAGATCGCGGTGATGGCGAGCTGCGGCGCGAGCAGCAGCAGCGGCAGCGCCGTGCCCTTGAAGAGTGTCTTGCGCACGGCGCGCCCCTGCTCAGCCGCGGTTCTGCCTCTCGAAGTTCCGCAGCACGGCATTGCCCCGCTGCGTCACCGCCTCCATCGCCTGCTGGCCGTTCTGCTGGCCCTGGAAGGCCTTCTCCATCTCTTCCTGGATGACGTTGCGGATCTCCACATAGCCGCCGAGGCGGATGCCGCGGGTATTGGGGCCCGTCTCGCCGCCGCGGAGCAGCTGCTCGATGGGCACGTCGGAGCCGGGGTTCTTGTCGTAGAAGCCGGTGGCCTTCGCCACCTGGTAGCTGGCGCGGCGCACCGGCACGTAGCCGGTCTCCATGTGCCATTTCGCGTCGATCTCGGGCTGGCTCAGGTAGCGGTAGAACTCGGCCACGCCCTTCCACTCGGCGGCGTTGCGGCCGCCCTGCGGGCCGCGGTTCAGCGCCCAGAAGCTGGCCCCGCCGATGATGCTGTTGCGCGGCGCGCCGCCGACGTCGCCGTAATAGGGCAGCATGGCGGTGCCCCATTCGAACCGCGCCTCGCGGGTGATGCGGCTGCGCAGGCCGGAGGACGCCATGGCGATGCTGACCTCGCCCGCCGGGAAGAGCGCATCCGGGGCGCCGTCGCGCCCGCCATACTTCACCAGCCCGTCCTTCTGCCAGGCGATCAGGTTGTTCATGTGGCGGACCATCAGCGGGTTGTTCACCTGCATGCTGGCGCCGAGCCCGTCGAAGCCGTTGCCGAGGGTGGCGAGGGGGACATCGTGGATGGCGGAGACCTGCTCCACCTGAGTCCAGGCCGGCCAGGAGAAGGTCATCGGGCTGGCGCTGCCGCCGGCCTTCAGCTTCTTCAGGACCTCGGCCAGCTCCTCCCAGGTTTTCGGCGGCGCGTCGGGGTTAAGCCCAGCCCGCTTGAAGTGGTCCTTGTTGTAAAACATGACGGCGGTGGAGCTGTTGAAGGGCATGCTCATCTGCTTGCCGTCGGACGCCTGGTAGTAGCCGCGCACCGCCGGCAGGTAGTCGTTGAAGTCGATGGTCACGCCGGACTCGGAGAGCAGCTCGTGCACCGGCTTCACCGCGCGGCCGGCCGACATCATGGTGCCGGTGCCGACCTCGAACATCTGCACCACATGCGGCGCGGTATTCGCGCGGAAGGCGGCGATCGCCGCCACCATCGTCTCCGGATAGGAGCCGCGGAAGGAGGGCAGCACCTTCACGCCGGATTGCGACGCGTTGAAGCCGGCGACGACCTGCTCGAGCTGCCCGCCGAGCGGCTGGGGCAGGCCGTGCCAGAACTGGATCTCGACCGGCGCCTGGGCGGCGGCGGGCTGGGTACGGGTGGCAGCAATGGCCGCGGCGGCCAGGCCGGCCTTCGCGAGGAAACGGCGCCTCATGACGGTGATCTCTCCCAAAACGATCTCGTTGCCTGGGGCCGCGGGTTAGCGTCGCCAGGTTGCGGCTCCGTGCCAGTACCGTGACAGATAGATGAAGCTTGTGTGGCGCGGCAAGCCGGTCACGCGGTCAGCTTGGCATAGAGCTCCGGGTCGGTCGCCCCCTCGGTGCCGAAGAGGAGGATGCGGCTCGCCTCCGTCAGGCCGAGCGCGGCCCGGGCGAAGGGCTCCCGCGCGGCCAGCAGCAGGCCGGCCAGGCCGGCGACGGCGCTTTCCCCGGCGACGACCGGGGGCTGGCGGCGGGCGAGGAGGCGCATGCAGTCCACGGCGCTGGCATCGGGGACGGCCATGAAGGCGAAGCCGGCCCGCTCCAGCTCCTGCCAGGCGAGCAGGCTCGGCTCGCCGCAGGCGAGGCCGGCCATCAGCGTATCCAGCTCGCCCTCGACAGTGACGGGCTCGCCGGCCTCGGCGCTGGCCATGAGGCAGGCGGCGCGCTCCGGCTCGACGACGACGATGCGGGGGCCGTCCAGCCCGTAGCGGGCACGCATCTGCACCGAGACCGCGGCCGCCAGCCCGCCGACCCCGCCCTGGATGAAGACATGGGTCGGCGGGGCCGGGATGGCCTCCGCCGCCTCATCGGCCATCAACCGGTAACCCTGCATCACGTCGCGCGGGACCTCGGTGTAGCCGGCATAGGAGGTGTCGGAGACGACGAACCATCCGCGCTGCGTCGCCTCGCGCTGGGTGGCGCGGACGGCATTGTCATAGGTGCCGGGGACGACGCGGATCTCGGCGCCGTAGCGGGCGATGGCGTCGCGTCGGCCCTGGCTCACCCCCTCATGGACGAAGATCACGCAGCCGGCGCCGAAGCGCTGGGCGCCCCAGGCGACGCTCCGGCCATGGTTGCCATCGGTCGCGCAGGTGACGGTGATGGCACGCGTCGCCTCGCCATGGGTGCCAGCCACCAGCTCGGCCGCCGTCGCCGCGTTGGCGATGCCGCGCTTCGCCAGCTCGACCTGCAGCAGCTTCATCACCGCATAGGCCCCGCCGAGCGCCTTGAAGCTGCCGAGGCCGAAGCGCCCGCCCTCTTCCTTCCAATGGACGGCGGCGACGCGGGCGCCGGCGGCCACCTCCTCCAGCGTGACCAGCGGGGTCGGCGCGTAGCCCTCCCAGGCGGCGATCTCCTCCCGCGCCCGGCGGAACCCGCCCTCGGGCAGGACGACGACGCCGGGCGTGCCGTGGTGGCGGTTGAGAATCAGGCGGATGGGGCGGTTCGGGATGCTCATCGGCGGTTTATCGCCCGGCCTCTGCCCCGCCGCCACTGGCGGCTTGCGCCCGGCGGAGGGCGGCGCGACATCTATCCACGCAAGATCGGGAGAGCGCCATGCAGATCACCATCCTGGGCGGGGGCGGGTTCCTCGGCCGCAAGCTGGCGGCGCGGCTGGCGCAGGACGGGCAGCTTGGCGGCGAGGCGATCTCGGGCCTTACCCTGTTCGACCTGCAGGCGCCGCCGGGGATAGAGGCGCCCTTCCCCGTCCGTTGCCTCGGCGGGGATGTGGCGGACCCGGCGCAGGTCGCCGCCGCCATCCCGGAGGGGACGCGGGTCGTGGTGCACCTGGCCGCCGTCGTCTCCGCCCAGGCGGAGGCGGATTACGAGCTCGGCATGCGGGTCAACCTGCACGGGACGCTGGCGGTGATCGAGGCCTGCCGGCGGCTCACAGCACCTCCGCGGGTGGTCTTCACCTCCTCCGTGGCGAGCTTCGGCGGCGGGCAGGAGGCGCGGCTGGAGGACGATGCCCGCCAGGTCCCCGGCAACAGCTACGGCGCCGAGAAGGCCGCCGCCGAGTTGCTGCTGCAGGACGCCTCGCGGCGCGGCATGCTCGATGCCGTCTGCATCCGGCTGCCGACGGTGATCGTCCGGCCGGGGCGGCCGAACAAGGCGGCCTCCTCCTTCGTCTCGTCCATCCTGCGTGAGCCGCTGCTCGGCCTGCCGACCGAGCTGCCGGTGCCGGAGGATTTCGCCGTCTGGATCTGCTCGCCGCGGCGGGCGGTCGACTGGTTCCTGCATGCGATGGTGATGGACACGGCGCCGCTCGGCATCGACCGCGGCATCAACCCGCCCGGGCGAAGTGCTACCGTCGGCAAGATGCTGAGCGCGCTCGAAAGCGTCGCCGGGCCCGAGGCGCGGGCGCTGGTGAAGTCCGCGCCGGACCCGGCGATCGAGGCGATCGTCGGTGGCTGGCCGGCGAGCTTCACGGCTGACCGGGCGCGGCGGCTGCTCGGCTTCTCGGAGCAGGAATCGCTCGAGGAGATCATCCAGGGCTTCATCGAGGACGACCTCGCCGCGACCCGGGCCGATCGAGGGCTCTGAGCCATGCTCGAGATCGCCCGCTTCCTGCTGCCGGATGCGCCGGAGCGCGTCGCCCCCTTCAGCCATGCGGTGCGGGCGGGCGGCCTCCTCTTCGTCACCGGGCAGATGCCGACCCTGCCCGGCGGCGGCCATCGCATGGTGGAGGGCGGGATCGAGGCGCAGACCCGGCAAGTGATCGCCAACCTGAAGACGGTGCTCGCCGGCTGCGGCGCCGAGTGGGAGCGGACGGTCTTCGCCCGGGTCTACCTGACCGAGTTCGGGCGCGACTATGCGGCGATGAATGCGATCTGGGAATCGAGCTTCCCCTCGGGCGGCCTGCCCGGGCGGACCTGCGTCGGCGTCACGGCGCTCGCCGTCGGCGCGCTGGTGGAGATCGACCTCGTCGTCGCGTTCTAGCCGTCCTCGGTCGCGCCCTGCCCGACCAGCGCCGCCCGCATCCCGGGCGGGATCGGAGCCTTCTCCCCGCTCCCATGGCGGATGAGGACCAGCACGGCGCGGCAGGTGAAAACGAGGCCTTCCTTCCAGACCGCATACTCCTGCGTCAGGCTGCTGCGGCGGAGCGTCGCCGGCCGCATGGTCACGGCCACCGCATCGTCGAAGGCGAGCGGGCGCAGGTAGCGCACCTCCATCTGCCCGACCACGGGCCCGGGCTCGCCGAGCGCGAACCGGCCGCCGAGCGAGAGCCAGTGCGAGACGCGCAGATCCTCGCACAGGGTGAGATAGGCGGTGTTGTTGGCATGGGCATACTGGTCGCATTCCGACCAGCGAATCCGGTGGCGCCGGACCACCGCCCAGTCGCCCTCGATTCCGAACTCCCTGCGATCAGCATCCTCGACCATGGGCCCCTCCATTGCCTGGAGGGTGCCACGGCCGCGGCGCCGAGGGCAGCGGCGCCTCGCTTGATGCGCCAGAGCAACAGAGCGGCATCATTCGCAAAACTCGATCCGTAGGCGATCTTCACAAACCTATAGGTTGAAATTACACTTCAGTTCTTCGCGATTTAACGGGGATCACCACGTGGCAGTTCGGGACCATCGGGCGCGGCAGAACGCGTCCGACCGTTTGGTCATCGCCCTGGCTGAACCCCAGCGCCTCTCTCCTGTCCAGCCGCGCACGATGGTCGAGCAGGCGGCCGAGGCGATCGTCGCCGCCGCCGCCCGCGGGCTCTTCCTGCCCGGCGACCGGCTGGTCGAGGCGGAGATCGCCCGCGACCTCGGCATCAGCCGCGTCCCGGTCCGCGAGGCGCTGCGCCTGCTGGAGAGCCAGGGCATCGTCGTCAGCACGCCCTACAAGGGGATGCGGCTGATGCAGGTGACCAATGCCGGGGTCGCCGCGCTGATGCGCGTGCGCCTCGCCCTCGAGTCGCTCGCGGTGCGCGAGGCGCTGCGCCAGCCAGGCGGGCCGAAGCGCTTCGCCGGGCTGGAGGCGGCGGCAGCCGGTTACCGCCAGGCCGTGCAGCTTGGCGACCCGGCGCTGATCGTGCTGGCCGATGGCGATTTCCACGCCGAGTTGTGCCGGGTATCCGGCAATGCCCCGCTACTCGCACTTTGGCAGAGCCTGGCGCGGCAACTCGCGGTGATCTGGGGCCTCGCGCAGCAGGTCCGGGTGGAGGAAGGCCCGGAGGCGGAGCACAGCCTGCTGATCGCCGCCCTTGCCGCCGGGGACGAGGCGGGGGCGCTCGCGGCGCTCGAGGCGCATGTGACCTGGAATCTCACCGTCGACTTCGAGTTGGTGGTGGAGGAGCGGCGGCGGCCTCCTGCCGGGCTGTAGCGCGCCGTCTGCCCCGGCAACCGTCCCTGCTCCCCACCGCCCGGCCTGACGAGGCCCGTTTTCGATGCACGGGTCATGCCCGTGCAGGCGGTGCCGCGAGCCGCAGGGGGTTGCGGCGGCCCGGCGGTGGCAGGACGATGACGGCACGCCGAACGCCGGAGCTGCCGCCATGACGGATCCCTTCCCCCTCCCCGACCACCACAGCCAGAACTGGTCCCTGCGCAAGCCGGCCGCGACCGGTGCCGGGGGCGTCGTTGTCTCCCAGGTGAAGGTGGCGGCCGAGGCCGGTGCGGCGATGCTCCGCGCCGGCGGCACCGCGGCCGATGCCGCCGTCGCCACCGCCTTCGCGCTTGCCACGCTCGAGCCCTGGAACAGCGGCCTCGGCGGCATCGGCTTCGCCCAGGTGATGAGGCCCGGCACGGCACCGGCCGAGACCATCGATTTCGGCCCGGTCGCGCCGGCAGGCCTTGATGCCTCCGCCTTCCCGCTGACCGGGCGGATGAAGCAGGACCTCTTCTCCTGGCCGGAGGTGGAGGGAGACCGCAACATTCACGGCCCGCTCTCCTTCGTCATCCCCTCGGCCGTTGCCGGCTATGCGCTGCTGCACGAGCGGCACGGGCGGCTGCCGATCCGCGAGGTGCTGGCGCCCGCCATCGCCCTGGCGAGGCGCGGCCTGCCGGGCGACTGGTACACGACCCTGAAGGTGGCAAGCTCGGCGAGCGTGTTGCGCCTCTATCCGGAGAGTGCGCGCATCTACCTGCCGAACGACCTGCCGCCGACGACGCCCTACCAGGGTGCGCCGGGCTTCTTCCCGCTTGGCAACCTGCCCGCGACGCTGGAGCAGCTGCAGCGGGCGGGGCTGCGCGACTTCTACGAGGGCGAGATCGCCGCCGAGATCGCTGCCGATGTACGCGAGATGGGCGGCGTGCTATCGGCCGCCGACCTCGCCGGCTGCCGGGCGCGGGTGAAGCCGGCCATCACCCTGCCCTGGCGCGGGCGGACGCTGATGCTCTCGAACGGGCTGACTGCGGCGCCGACCATGCGCCGGGTGCTGGAGCTGATGGCCGATGTCCCGCTCGGCCCGGAACCTTCGGCCGCCTGGTATGCCAGCTTCGCCCGCGCCATGCAGGCCGCCTATGCCGAGCGGTTGGCCGGCCTCGGCGATGCGGAGCCGGAGGGCGCCGAGACCTGCACCACCCACCTCACCACCTGCGACAGGGACGGGATGATGGTGGCTATGACCACCACGCTGCTCTCCTCCATGGGCAGCCGGGTCGTGCTGCCGCGCTCCGGCGTGCTGATGAACAACGGCGTCATGTGGTTCGACCCGCAGCCGGGCACGCCGAATGCCATCGCCCCGGGCAAGCGGCCGCTGACCAACATGTCGCCCATCATCCTCGCCTCGGGCGACCAGCCGGAGATCGCGGCCGGCGCCTCGGGCGGGCGGCGCATCCTGGCGGCGGTGCTGCAGCTCCTCTCCTTCGTCACGGAGTTCGGGATGGACCCGGAGGCAGCGGCGCACCACCCGCGCATCGACGTCTCCGGCCCCGAGGGCGTCACTGCCGATCATCGCCTGCCGGCCGAGGTGCTGGCCGCGCTGCCGGGGACACCGCTGGTCGTCGAGCATGCGGTGATGCCGCTGAACTTCGCCTGCCCGAACCTGATCCGCCGCGGCGCGGGCGGCGAGGCGACCGGCATCAGCGATGCGATGAGCCCCTGGAGCGGCGCCGTCGCTGCATGAGGCTTGCTGGCATGAGGCTTGCGTTCGCTTGCCGGCTACGGGGGCAAGGGCGGCGAGACGGATTTCCGTTGCGTCATCTTGAGGCAGGCAGCCCTGCCCCTGCCGCAAAGGAGCGCAGAGCATGCAACGCCGACACCTGCTGGCCGCCGCCGGCCTCGCCGCCCCCGCCCTCCTGCCGCGCGCCGGCCTGGCGCAGGGCGGCGCCTGGCCGAGCCGCGGCTCCATCCGCCTCGTCGCGCAGTTCCCGCCGGGCGGGCTGGTCGACACGATCTCCCGCCTGATCGCGCCGCCGCTCGGCCAGGCACTCGGCCAGACCGTGGTGGTGGAGAACAGGGCCGGCGCCGGCGGGGTGATCGGCACCGATTTCGTCGCCAAGTTGCCGGCCGATGGCTACACCTTCCTCGTCAGCCATGCCTCGGTGCATGTCTTCTCGACGGCGACGCTCCCCAACCTGCCCTTTGACCCGGTCGCCGACTTCACCCATCTCGGCATGCTGGTCGAGGCGCCGAACGTGCTGCTGGTGAAGGCGAACTCGCCCTACAAGACGCTCGGCCAGTATCTCGAGGCAGCGCGGCGGACGCCGGTGCGCTTCGGCTCCTCCGGCATCGGCTCGGCGCCGCATCTGCTCGGGGTGATGCTGGGGGCGGAGGGGCGGGCGCCCAACCTCGACCATGTCCCCTATCGCGGCAGCGCGCCGGCGATGCAGGACCTGATGGCCGGCTCGATCGAGAGCCTCATCGACCCGATCACCACCAATGTCGCCCTGCTGAAGGACGGCACGCTGCGCTGCCTCGGCATCTCCTCGCCGCAGCGGCTGGCGCAGATGCCGGACATCCCGACCTTCGCCGAGCAGGGCTATGGCAAGCTGACCTCCAGCCAGTGGCTCGGCCTCTCGGCGCCGAAGGGCCTGCCGGCGCCGATCGCCGAGCGGGTGACGGCGCTGATCCCGGCGCTGCTGGAGACGCCGGTGCTGCGTACCCGCTGCGAGGAGCTGGTGACCTTGCCGCGCAACCCGCCGCCGCTCGGCGCCGACTTCGTCGCCATCATGCGGGAGAACATCGCCACCTGGACCGGCATCGCCCGCCAGTTCAACATCGTGGCGAGCTGACCCGCAACCGCTGGCATGCGGATTGCTGCCCCTCTGCGGCACATCGCAGAGGGGCATGTCCATGGATATCGGCGTCTTCATCCCCATCAACAACAATGGCTGGCTGATCTCCGCCACCTCGCCGCAATACATGCCGAGCTTCGAGCTCAACAAGCGGGTGGTGCAGATGGCCGAGGGCTACGGCCTCGACTTCGCCCTCTCAATGATCAAGCTGCACGGCTTCGGCGGGAAGACGGGCTTCTGGGACCATGGGCTCGAGAGCTTCACGCTGATGGCGGGGCTCGCCTCCGTCACCTCCAGGATCCGGCTCTATGCCTCGACCGCGGTGCTCACCATCCCGCCGGCCATCGTCGCCCGCATGGCGGTGACGATCGACAGCATCTCGGGCGGGCGCTTCGGCGTGAACATCGTCTCCGGCTGGCACAAGGTGGAGTACAGCCAGATGGGGCTCTGGCCAGGCGACGGGCATTTCGCCAAGCGCTACGACTACAGCACGGAATACGTCCGCATCATGAAGGAACTCTGGGAGACCGGCACGAGCGACCTCAAGGGCGAGTACTTCCAGATGGACCAGTGCAAGCTGAGCCCGCCGCCCTCCGTGCCGATCAGGCTGGTCGCCGCCGGGCAGAGCGACCGCGGGATGGAGTTCGCCGCGCAGTACTGCGACTTCAACTTCGCCCTCGGCGAGGGCGTGAACGAGCCGCAGAAATGCATCGACGTGCCGCGGCGGATGCTCAAGGCCGCCGAGAAGACGGGCCGCGATGTCGGCTCCTACATCCTCTACATGGTCATCGCCGACGAGACGGACGAGGCGGCGATGGCCAAGTGGGACCTCTACAACCGCGGTGCCGACCGCGAGGCGTTGGCGCATCTGCTGGGCCATGCCGCGGCCGACGTCACCGCGCAGGATACGTCGATGGCGGCGGCGATCCAGCGTTCGCCCTCGCCGATCAATTTCAACATGGGCACGCTGGTCGGCTCCTATGCCAGCATCGCGCGCATGCTGGACGAGGCGGCGGCGATGCCGGGGGTGAAGGGCATCATGCTCACCTTCGATGACTTCCTGGCGGGGATGGAGAATTTCGGCACTCGCATCCAGCCGCTGATGCAGTGCCGGAGCCATGTGAAGCTGGCGGCCTAGCGACAGGCCTCGGGCGGGTCCAGACTGGGGACCCGCCCGAGGTGCCCCATGACCGAGACCGATCCAGCCCTGATGTCCGCCGAGACCCTGCTCGCCCTCTATGCGCGGCGGGCACTCAGCCCGGTGGAGGTGCTGAAGGCGGTGATGGAGCGGGTGGCCCGCTACAACCCCTGGGTCAATGCCTTCGCCGCCATGAACCCGCGTGCCCTGCAGGCCGCGGGCGAGAGCGAGGCGCGATGGATGGCGGGCCGCCCGATGGGGCTGCTCGACGGCGTGCCGGCCACGGTGAAGGACCTGCTGAACCTCTCCGGCTTCCCGACCCGGCGCGGCAGCAAGACCACCGACGCGACCCCGGCGACGGAGGATGCGCCCGCCGTGCTCGGGCTGAAGGCGGCCGGCGCCGTCATCCTCGGCAAGACGACCACCACGGAATTCGGCTGGAAAACGCCCGGCGACTGCCCGCTGCACGGCATCACCCGCAACCCCTGGAATCGCGAGCGCACGCCGGGCGGCTCCAGCAGCGGCGCCGGCGCGGCGGGCGCGGCCTGCTTCGGTCCGCTGCATATCGGCACGGATGCGGGCGGCTCCATCCGGATCCCGGCCGCCTACTGCGGGCTGGTCGGGCTGAAGCCGAGCTTCGGCCGCGTTCCGCAGTGGCCGCTCGGCGCCTTCGCCAATGTCGCCGTCGCGGGGCCGATGACGCGGACGGTGCGCGACGCGGCGCTGATGCTCTCGGCCATGGCGGTGCATGACCTGCGCGACCCCTTCAGCCTGCCCGACGAGCCGCGCGACTGGCGGGCCGGCCTCGAGGGCGGCGTCGCCGGCATGCGCATCGGCCTGGTGCGGCGCCTCGGCTTCACCCCGCCGCTCGATACGGATGGCGAGGCGGCGCTGGCCGGCGCGGCGCAGATGCTGCAGGACCAGGGCGCGATCGTGGAGGAGGCGGAGCCTGGCCTGCCGGATACGCGGGCGATCTTCTCCCGCGTCTGGGGCGTGGCGCTGGCGCGGCTGATCGCTGGAATCCCGGGGGAACGGCGCGGGCTCGTCGATGCCGGGCTGCTCGAGGTCGCCGAGCGGGAGGCAGGGATGAGCGCGGTCGATTTCCTCGGCGCCGAGGCGCTGCGGATCGAGGCGGCGCACGCGGCGGCGCGCTTCCACCAGCGCTTCGACCTGATGCTCTGCCCGGCGACGCCGACCGCCGCCTTCGCCGCCGACCAGCCGACCCTCCGCCCGGCCGAGGCGCTGTGGCGCGACTGGGCGCCCTGGACCTTCGCCTTCAACCTCACCCGGCAGCCGGCGATCGCGGTGCCGGTCGGGCTCGACGAGCATGGCATGCCGCGCGCGGTGCAGCTCGCCGCCGCGCTCTACCGCGACGACCTGGTGCTGCGCGGGGCGCGGGCGCTGGAGCGGGCGGCGGCGATACCGCTGGCGCAGCCTGCCTGATTTTGCTTCACCAGGAGCGGGGTTGGAGGAAGCGGCATGCGGTTGGTGACCTACAAGCGGGGCGGCTGGGCCGGCGGCAAGGTGGGGGCGCTGCGGGCGGATGGGGCGGTGCTCGACCTCTCCGCGGCGGACGGGCAGGTGTCCTGGGACAACATGCCGGCGCTCATCGCCGGCGGCGAGGGCATGCTGAAGCGCGCCCGGGCCGCCGCCGCGCAGGCGCCGGTGGTGGAGAATGCGGTGCTGCTGGCGCCCATCCCGCGCCCGGCGAAGAACATCTTCTGCGTCGGCAAGAACTACCATGAGCATGCCAGGGAGTTCGCCGGCTCCGGCTTCGACGCCACGGCGAAGGAGGTGGTGCCGGAGGCGCCCGTCGTCTTCAGCAAGCCGCCGACCGCGGTCAGCGGGCCGGGCGATGCCATCCCCGCCTTCCTCGACCCGACCGGCTCAGTCGACTACGAGGGGGAGCTGGCAGTCGTCATCGGCAAGGCAGGGCGCGGCATCCGCGCCGCCGACTGGGCGCAGCACGTCTTCGGCTACACCATCGTCAATGACGTGACGGCCCGGACCCTGCAGCACAAGCACCGGCAATGGATCCTCGGCAAGGGGATCGACGGCTTCTGCCCGATGGGGCCGGCCATCCTCACCGCCGACGAGGTGCCGGACCCGCGCGCGCTCCGCCTGACCACCCATGTGAATGGCGAGCTGCGCCAGGATGCGGCCGTCGCCGACCTGATCTTTGACATCCCGACCCTGATCGAGACCATCAGCGCCGGCATCACGCTGGAGCCGGGCGATGTCATCGCGACCGGCACGCCGGCCGGCGTCGGCATCGGCTTCCAGCCGCCGCGCTTCCTCAGATCGGGCGATAGGGTGCGGATCGAGGTCACCGGGATCGGCGTGCTGGAGAACCCGGTCGCATGAGGCGCCGGGCGGTGCTGGCGGGCGGGCTGGCGCTGGCCCATGCTCGACAGGTCCACGCGCAGGACTTCCCCGGCAGGCCGGTCACCGTGGTCGTCGCCTTCCCGCCCGGCGGACAGGCGGATGTGGTGGCGCGGCCGGTCGCGGCGGCGCTGGAGCGGCATTGGCGCCAGCCGGTGCCGGTGGTGAACCGCGCCGGCGCGGCAGGCGAGATCGGCAACGCCTCCGTCGCCCGGGCCGCGCCGGATGGTCTGACCCTGCTGATGGCCCTCTCCTCCCTCGCCATCCTGCCCGAGGCGGCGCGGCTCTTCGGCCGCACGCCGGCCTATGAGCTGGAGCAGCTGGCGCCCATCGCCCTCTTCACCGCCGACCCGACCGTGCTGGTGGTGCCGGCCGCCGCGCCCTGGCGGACGCTCGAGGAGTTCCTGGCCGATGCGAAGGCGCGGCCGGGGCAGATCAGCTACTCCTCCTCGGGCAACTATTCGGCCCTGCACGTGCCGATGGCGATGCTGACCACGGCGGCGGGGGTCGACCTCCTGCATGTCCCCTTCCAGGGTGGGGCGCCGGCGCTGACGGCGCTGCTCGGCGGCCAGGTCCAGGCGCTGGCGAGCGGGCCGGGGCCGGTCGCGCCGCATCTGCGCGAGGGGCGCCTGCGGGCGCTGGCCAGCTGGGGCACCAGCCGCCCGGCCGGGATGCCGGAGGTGCCGACCCTGATCGAGCGCGGCTTCCCGGAGGCGGAGTACTATATCTGGGCCGGCGTCTTCGCCCCCGCCGGCACGCCGGCGCCGATCCGCGAGGCGCTGCGCGCGGCCATGGCGGCCGCCGCCGCCGAGCCGGAGACCGGCCGGTCGCTCGCCGCTAGCGGCAACGCCCTCGACTACCGGGACGGCCCCCGCTTCGAGGAATTCCTCCGCGCCGACAGCGCGCGGCTGGTGCGGGCGGTGCGGCGCATCGGCCGGGTCGACTGATCCTCCGCGCCCTCGAAGGAGCAGGACAAGCGGCGCGAGCCGTGGCAGGATCGGCGCCGATGCGCCAGCTCCTGCTGCTGCGGCACGCGAAGTCCTCCTGGGACGATCCGGGCCTCTCCGACCATGCCCGCCCGCTCAATGCGCGCGGCCGCCGGGCTGCCGCGGCCATGGCCGATGCCATGCGCGAGCTGGGCCTTTCGCCGGATATCGTGCTGGTCTCCTCGGCCCGCCGCACCCTGCAGACCCTCGAGGCGCTGACGCCCTTCGAGGACGGGGCGCTGGTCGAGCCGATGGACGCCCTCTACCTCGCCCCCTGGCCGCGGCTGCTGGACGAGCTGCGCCAGGCGCCGGAGACGGCGCGCAGCCTGCTGCTGATCGGCCACAACCCCGGCCTGCACGAGCTGGCGATGGAATTGGCCGGACCGGAGGCGCTGGCCCGCGGCGGGGCGGATGCGCGGCGGCTGGCTGAGGGCTACCCGACCGGGGCGCTTGCCGAGTTCACTATCGCCTCCGCCTGGCGGCAACTCGACCGGGGTGGGGCGCGTCTGGTGCGCTTCCTCGCTCCCCGCGACCTTCCCGCCGCAGAGGTGCCCGCCTGAGCCGCTTCGAGACCCCCGACCCCGCCATGGATGCGCCGGACCAGACGAACCCCGCCGCGACAGCAGAGCCGCAGGTGACGCTGGAATTCGCCCTCGACCCGGAGGCGGCGCAGCGCCTGCCCCGGCATGGGGCCATCGCCACGGCCAGGGCCGGCCGCACGAGGAGCCTCGCGGAGGAGTTTATCTGGCTCGACACCGCAGATGGCACGCTGGCGGCCGAGGGCCTTGCCCTCGAGTCTGCCCGCCGCGGCCCGCGCCGCCTGTTGCGCGCCATGCCGGCGCCGGGCGGCCCCTGGTTTCCCGGCCAGCCGGCCGAGGAGCTGGAAACGCCGGCCGAGGAGGCAGCGACCCTCGTCCCCATAGCCGCCTTCAGCGGGCGGCGGAGCGTGATGACGCTCGGCGAGGTCGAGGCCTCGCTGCTGACCGGCAAGCTGCGCGCCGTCGCTGCCGAGACGCCGGTCGCCCGGCTGACCTTGCGCGGCCCGGCGGCGGCCGTGCTCGCCCGCGCCGCTGCCTTGGCCGACCTGCACCCGCTGCCGCCCGTCGCCAGCCTGGCCGAGGAGGGCCGCGCCCTCGCTCGCGGCGAGCAGCCCCGGCCGCGTCGCCGCGGGCCGCCGGTGCTGGCCGGAGCGGCGACGGTGGAGGCGGCGCTGCTCGCCGCCCTCGGTCATCTGCTGCAGGTGATGCTCGGCCATGCGCCCGGCTGCCGCCTCGGAGCCGGGCCGGAGGGGGTGCACCAGACCCGCGTCGCCCTGCGGCGCCTGCGCTCGGTGCTGAAATCCTTCGGCGCGGCCGCGGCCTGCCCGGAGGTCAAGGAGTTCGACCAGGGCCTCCGCGCCCTGGCGACCGCGCTCGGCCCGGCGCGGGACTGGGACGTCTTCCTCGCCGGCACCGGCGCCGCGGCGGCGGAGGCGATCGGCGGCGACCGTCGCCTGCTCGCCCTGCTGAAGGCCGGCGAGGCCAGGCGGCAGGAGGCTTATGGCGCGCTGCGGCGCATGCTCGACGGGCCGGCCTTCCCCCGGCTGGTGCTGGCCGGGCTCGGACTGATGCTGCTGCGCCCCTGGCGCGCCGGGCCGCCGGAGCAGGCGGCGCTGCTCGACCAGCCGCTCGCGGACTTCGCCGGCGGCCTGCTCGACAAGCGCTGGCACCGGCTGCGCAAGCGCGGCGAGGACATCGACGAGCATGGCGCCGAGGCGCTGCACGAGGTCCGGCTGGATGCCAAGCGGCTGCGCTATGCGGCGGAGCTCTTCGCCCCGCTCTGGCCGGGCAAGCCGGCGCGGCGCTTCCTCCGCCGCCTGGCGGCGCTCCAGGAGGAGCTGGGGCTGGCGAACGATGTCACGGTGGCGCGGGGCCTGGTCGGCTCGCTAGGCGGCGGGGTGCCGGCCTGGGCGGTCGGCGCCATGGAGGGCTTCGCTGCCGCCCGCACCGGCGGCGCCCGGCGCCACGCGCTTGAGGCCTGGGACGAGCTGACGGGGGCCGACCCCTTCTGGCGCTGACCCTTTCGCTTGACCTTTGGGCCGGGGCCGCTAGGGTGCGCCCCCTTCCGTTCTCGCAGGATACACGGGCTTCTCCATGGCCAAGTCGAACACCATCCAGATCAAGCTCGTCAGCAGCGCCGAGACCGGCTTCTTCTACGTGACCAAGAAGAATGTCCGGAACACCACGGGCAAGCTGGAGCTCAAGAAGTACGATCCCGTCGCACGCAAGCACGTCGTCTTCCGGGAAGCCAAGATCAAGTAATCCGGCCTGACGGCGTCGGCGGAACGAAGGGCGGGGCCGCGAGGCGCCCGCCTTTGCCGTTTCAGGCCTCCCCCTCAGCCTCTTCGGTGAAGTCGTCCGGCCGGGCCTGCTCGACCCGGTTCCGGCCGCCCTGCTTGGCCCGGTAGAGCGCGGCATCGGCCGCGGCCACCGCCGCGTTCACGCTGGTGCCGGCCGTGGCGATGGCGAGGCCGAAGCTCGCGGTGATGGAGAGCGACTGGCCGGCGATCTCGAAGGGGTCGGCGGCGAGTGCCATGCGCAGCCGCTCCGCCACCATCGTCGCATAGTCGGTCGGCGCGCCGGCCAGCACCACCATGAACTCCTCGCCGCCGTAGCGTGCGACCACGTCGGCGGCGCGGAGATGGGACTTCAGTCGCTTCGCCACCTCCTTCAGCGCCGCATCGCCGGCGGGGTGGCCGTAGCTGTCGTTGATCGTCTTGAAGCGATCGACATCGAGCAGCAGCACCGCGGCATCGGCCCCGCGCAGCACGCCCTCCATGTGGCGGCGGACATAGCGGCGGTTGCGCAGGCCGGTCAGCGGATCGGTGACCGCCATCTCCAGCGAGCGGTCGAGATCGGCCCGCAGCCGCTCCTGGTAGCGCTTGCGGCGGATCTGGTTGCGGGCGCGGGCGCGCAGCTCGTTCGGGTCGATCGGGCGGAGGACGTGGTCGTTGGCGCCGAGGTCGAAGCCGCGCAGCACCAGGCCGCGCTGGCTGACATCGGCGGCGAGCAGCACCGGCAGGTCCCGCGTCGCGCCCTGGGCGCGGAGGCGGGAGGCGAGGCGGAGCACGTCGCCCCCCTCCCCCGGCAGGCAGAGCACGGCCAGGTCGAAATTGCCGTCGACCAGGATGCGGCGGGCGGCCTCCGACTCGGTCGCGGCCTGCACCATGACGCCGTCGGCGCCGAGGATGCGGGCGACGTGGGCGGCCTCCTCCGCCTGTTCGGAGAGGACCATGACCTGGGCGCCCTCGATGCCCGGCGAGGGATCCGGCTGCGGCTCGAAGCCAAGGTCGCGGGCGGTATCGGAGCGCAGGCGCCAGGCATCCTGCACCTGCTTCACCCGGAGCAGCGCCCGAAGGCGGGCGAATAGCGTCGCATCGTCGACCGGCTTCGAGAGGAAGTCGTCCGCTCCGGCCTCGAGGCCGCGGACGCGCTCCACCGGGTCGATCAGCGCGGTGATCATGACGACGGGCATATGCGCCGTCGCGCCATTCTCCTTGAGGCGCCGGCAGACCTCGTAGCCATCCATGCCCGGCATCATCACGTCGAGCAGGATGACATCCGGCGACCAGCGGGCGGCGGTCGCCAGGGCCTCCGGACCGGAGGCGGCGAGGGCGACCTCGTAGTACTCGTTCAGCAGCTTGGCTTCGAGCAGGCGCAGGTTGGCGGCGATGTCATCGACCACGAGGATCCTGGCGGTCATGGCTGGACCCTGGTGTCCCGCTGCCGAAAGACCACCTGCTGCTGCATTCCGTCCTGTCGCCTTCCACCACCGGGCCGGCGTTGCTCCTGCAAGCGCGGCGCAAGCCTGTAGACCGGCGCCCGTAGTTCGGCCGCCACTGCGTGGAAAGAGGCAAACACCGGCCTGTCCTCGCCTGGCGACGACGATAGCACAGGCACACCCCGGCGTAGAACACCCCGTGACAAATACGGCATCAGCCGGATGACAGCGTGACTTCCGTGCCATCCGGGCGGCGCAGGCGCGCCACCAGCCGGGCATGCGGGCTGCGGCGGATAGAGAGCGCTTCCTCCAGGCCGCGCTCGGCGAGGCCGGCGCGGGCGGCATCCGCCTCCGGATGCTCGCCCTCGAGGCGGAGCAGCCGCGCGCCGCTATCGGGCAGCCGCGCCGCGGCGCCTTCGCCATCCCACTGGATCAGCGCGGGGATCAGCCCCTCCATCGCCTGGCCCGCGGGCGGGAAGGCCATGCGCCATGCGAGGTCGCCGCGCCGCATCGGCCGGATTTCCCCGCCGCGCGGCCCGAGCCGGGCGATGACGGCCTCGAGCACCGGCGTGCGGGCAACCCAGGTGATGAGGGTAGGGCCGGCCTCCAGCCGCAGCGCCGTCGCCGGCGCATCGAGGTCGAAGAGGCGGGGATGCGGCGGGTCCGGCTGCGCCGGGTCGAGGGCGATGACCTCGAGGTAGCAGGCCGGGCCGAGGCCGAGCAGCAGGTTGTGCGTACCGAAGCCGGGATGCGCGCCACCCGGCCCGGCCGTCACGCCCAGATGCTGGGCGACATAGGCCGCACCCTCCGCGAGGCTGCGGGCGCCGATGACGATATGGTCGATCTCAGCCATCTACCTCCCCTCTCCGCGGGCTTGCGGCGAGGATAACGCCGCAGCCGCAGGGGAGGCCAGCCGGCCTCAGGCATTGCCGTTCAGATAGGCCATCGCCGCTTGCACGCCGCCCGGCTTGTGCGGCACGCCAGCGGCCGAGAGCCCCATCTCCACCCCGCCGAGCGCGCCGATGAGCGAGAGCGGTCCGAAATCGCCGAGATGGCCGATGCGGAAGACGCGGTCGTTCAGCCGGCCGAGGCCGTTGCCGAGCGACATGTCGAACCGCTCGAGGATCACCGCGCGGAGGGCGTTGGCGCTGTGGCCTTCCGGCAGCCGCACGGCGGTGAGCGAGGAGGAGTAGTGGCGCGGGTCCTCGCACTGGACCTCGAGGCCCCAATGGCGGACGGCGCGCCGCGTTGCCTCGGCGAAGCGGTCGTGCCGGGCGAAGACGTTGTCGAGCCCCTCCTCGTTCAGCATGTCGACCGCGGCATCGAGGCCGTAGAGCAGGTTGGTCGCGGGCGTGTAGGGGAAGTAGCCGGTCTCGTTCGCCTTCAGCATCGGGTGCCAGTCCCAGAAGCTGCGGGGCAGCTTCGCCGTCTCGGTCGCCTTCAGCGCCTTGGGCGAGACGGCGTTGAAGGAGAGGCCGGGCGGCAGCATCAGCCCCTTCTGCGAGCCGGCAACGGTGACATCGACGCCCCATTCGTCGTGCCGGTAGTCGATCGAGCCGAGGGAGGAGATGGTGTCGACCAGCAGCAGGGCCGGGTGGCCGGCGGCGTCGATGGCCCGGCGGACCTCCTCGATGCGGGAGGCGCAGCCGGTGCTGGTCTCGTTATGGACGACGCAGACGGCCTTGATGCCGTGCGCCTTGTCCTCGCGCAGCGCGGCCTCGATGCCGGCGACGTCGGCCCCGCGGCGCCAGTCGGTCGCAATGAACTCTGGCTTGAGCTGCAGGCGCTCGGCCATCTCCCGCCAGAGACTGGCGAACCAGCCGGTCTCGCACATCAGCACCCGGTCGCCGGGCGAGAGGGTGTTGACCAGCGCCGCCTCCCAGGCACCCGTGCCGGAGGCCGGGTAGATCACCACCGGCCCCTCGGTCTTGAAGACGGTGCGGAGCTTCTCCAGCAGCTGGGCGCCGAAGCGGCCGAAATCCGGGCCACGGTGGTCCATGGTCGGGTTGTCCATGGCGCGGAGGACCCGGTCCGGCACATTGGTCGGGCCCGGGATCTGCAGGAAGTGCCGACCGGCGGTGGGGGAGGACTGGAAATAGGCCATGCTCTGGTCTCCGCTCTTGGGTCGGGTATGCGCCCGATCCATGTACTTCCGCCAATGAGAAGGGCTTGTCGGATTGATGAGCATTATAGATCGGACAGGCATCCCGCCCAGGATTAGAACCCGCGCATGAACGCCTTCACCATCCCCAAGGACCGGATCGGCGACAGCCGCCTTGCCGAACGCTTGCGGCGCGAGACCCAGGGCGAGGTGCTCTGGAGCGCCGCCGATCGCGGCCGCTACGCGACCGATGCGAGCATCTACCAGATCGAGCCTGTCGGCGTGCTGGTCCCCCGCAGCATAGCGGATGTGGAGGCGGCGCTCGCGATCTGCCGCGAAGCCGGCGTGCCGGTGCTGCCGCGCGGCGGCGGGACCAGCCAGTGCGGCCAGACGGTGAACCGGGCACTGGTCATCGACTGCACCAAGCATCTGAACCGCGTCCTCTCCGTCGACGGCGACACGGCGCGGGTGGAGCCGGGGATCAGCCTCGGCGCGCTGAACGCTGCGCTGGCAGGGACGAAGCAATTCTTCCCCGTCGACCCCTCCACCTGGGCGCGCTGCACCATCGGCGGCATGGCGGGCAACAACAGCTGCGGCAGCAAGTCGATCCGCTACGGGCTGATGGCGGACAATGTCCGCGCCATCGACGCGCTGCTCGCCGATGGCAGCCGCTTCCGCTTCGGGGAGCTGCCGGACAATCTCGGCGGCGAGGTGCCGGCCGGCATCGCCGGGCTCATCCAGCGGCTGCGGGCGCTCGGCGCGCGGGAGGCCGAGGAGATCGCCGCGCGCTTCCCGAACCAGCTCCGCCGCGTCGGCGGCTACAACATCGAGAGCCTGACGCCGGCGGCACGCGCCGAGGGGCGCGGCAACCTGGCGCGCCTCCTGGTCGGCAGCGAGGGCACGCTCGCCTTCTCCGCCGCGCTCGACCTGAAGCTGTGGCCGGTGAAGCCGCGCAAGGCGCTCGGCATCTGCCAGTTCCCGAGCTTCCGCGCCGCCATGGCTGCCTCGCAGCACCTGGTCACACTCGACCCGGAGGCGGTGGAGCTGGTCGACCGGACGATGATCGATCTCGGCCGCTCCATCCCGATCTTCCGCGGCACCATCGACAGGATCGTGCGCGGCGAGCCGGACAGCCTGCTCATCGTCGAGTTCCATGGGCAGGAGGATGCGCCGCTCGCCGCCGCGCTCGATCGGCTCGAGGAGATGATGGGCGACCTCGGCTATCCGGACAGCGTCGTGCGCTGCATCGACCCGGGTTTCCAGGCCGCGGTCGCCGAGGTGCGCGAGGCCGGGCTCAACATCATGATGAGCATGAAGGGCGACGGGAAGCCGGTCTCCTTCATCGAGGACTGCGCCGTCGCCCTGCCCGACCTCGCCGACTACACGGAGCGGCTGAACCAGGTCTTCGAACGGTACGGCACGAAGGGCACCTGGTACGCCCATGCGAGCGTCGGCTGCCTACATGTGCGGCCGGTGCTGAACATGAAGGACCCGGGCGACGTCCGGCGGATGCGCGCCATCGCCGAGGAATGCTTCGCCCTTGTCCGCGAGTACAAGGGCTCCCACAGCGGCGAGCATGGCGACGGCATCGTGCGCTCCGAATTCAACGCGACGATGTTCGGGCCGCGCATCGCCTCGGCCTTCGAGGAGGTGAAGGACGCCTTCGACCCCACCGGCCTGCTGAACCCCGGCCGCGTCGTCCGCCCGCCGCGGATGGATGACCGCACGCTCTTCCGCTATGCGCCCGGTTATGCGGCCGATCCCGCAGTGCAGCCGGTGCTCGACTGGTCCGCCTGGCCCGGCCCGCAGGGCGGGCTGCTCGGCGCGGTCGAGATGTGCAACAACAACGGCACCTGCCGGAAGTCCGACGCCAACGTCATGTGCCCGAGCTACCGCGCAACGCGCGACGAGGAGCACCTGACGCGCGGCCGGGCCAATACGCTGCGCCTGGCACTCACGGGCCAGCTGCCCGGCGGCCTCGCCTCGGATGCGGTGCATCACGCGCTCTCGCTCTGCGTCTCCTGCAAGGGCTGCAAGCGCGAATGCCCGACCGGCGTCGACATGGCGAAGATGAAGATCGAGGCCATGGCCGCCCGCGCCCGCGAGCGCGGCATCAATGCTAAGGACCGGCTGATCGCCACCCTCCCCCGCTGGGCGCCCTTCGCCGCCATGCTGCCCGAGGCGGCGAATGCGCGGAACTGGATCCCCGGCCTGCCGCGCCTCGGCGAGCGGCTGCTGGGCTTCTCCGCCGAGCGCAGCCTGCCGCGCTTCCGCCGCGACGCCTTCCAGGATGCGGAGCTTCCGGCGCCGGACGGCCGCGAGGGCGAAGTCATCCTCTTCCCCGACGTCTTCAACCGCTATTTCGAGCCGGAGAACCTGCGCGCCGCGGTGCGGGTGCTGCGTGCCGCTGGCTACCACCCGACCATCGCGCGGTCGCAGCGCGGGTCCCGGCCGCTGGACGAAGGCCGCACCCTGCTCGCCGCCGGCCTGGTCGAGGAGGCGCGGGCGGAGGCGCGGCGGACGCTCGCGGCCATCTCCGGCTTCCCCTCGCCCGTCATCGGCATCGAGCCCTCCTCGACGCTGACGCTCCGCGACGAGTTCCTCTCCCTGCTGCCGGGCGCGGAGGCGGAGGCGCTGGCGGCGCGGACCTTCCTCGTCGGCGAGTTCCTGGCGCGGGAGAAGCCGAAGCTCGCCCTCAAGCCGGTCGCCGCGGCGGCGCATGTGCATGGCCATTGCCACCAGAAGGCCTTCGCCGCCTTCTCGCCCGCGGTCGCGATGCTCGCCATGATCCCCGGGCTGAAGGTAGTGCCCATCGCCTCCTCCTGCTGCGGCATGGCGGGCAGCTTCGGCTATGAGGCGGCCAATCTCGAGGTCTCGAAGGCGATGGCGGAGCTCTCCCTGCTGCCGGCGGTGCGGAAGGTCCCGGAGGCGGAGCTGATCGTCGCCGACGGCACCTCCTGCCGCCATCAGATCCAGGACCTCGCCGGGCGCGAGGCGCTGCACGGCATCCGCGTGATGGCGATGGCGCTGGCGTGATCGGGGCGGTGCTCGAGACCTGGTTCGGCGGCGACCGGACCAGCTTCCAGCCGCGCTGGTTCCGCCAGGACGATGCCCTGGATGCCGCCTGCGGCCGCCTCGCCCATCTGCTCGACGAGGCCGGGTCCGGCGCTCTCGATGGCTGGGCGGCGACGCCGGAGGGTGCGCTCGCCCTCTGCCTGCTCCTCGACCAGTTCCCGCGCAACCTCCGCCGCGGCAGCGCCGCGGCCTACGCCCTCGACCCGAAGGCCCAGGCCATTGCTCGGCAGGCGGTGCTGCGGGACGGGCTTGACCGGAGGCTGACGCCGACGGAGCGGTGCTTCCTCTACCTGCCCTTCGAGCATTCGGAGCGGATGGCGGACCAGGACCTCTCCGTCGCGCTCTTCGAGGGGCTGCGGGACGATCCGCCCCACCGCGCGCCAGGCGGCAGCATCGACTTCGCCTGGCGGCACCGGGCGGTGATCCTCCGCTTCGGCCGTTTCCCGCACCGGAACGCGCTGCTCGGCCGCCCCAGTACCGCGGCGGAAGCGGCCTATCTCGCGGAGCCGGACGCCGGGTTTTGACCGCTTAAGCTTCCGTTCGGATGTCCGGTGCAGATTGGTGCGACGGCGATGTTGCGCCGCAATACCAATCCGTTCACAATAACAACGTTTTGGGAAGGAAGGCGGTCACGGCCTCGCTTGTCCACGCCGCGGATCGGGTGCGCAGCACCCTTCTCGGCCGAAGGGGGTCGTATGCGAAGACGCGATGTGCTGGGCGCAGTCCTGGCGATGCCTGCCATTCTCCGGGTCCCGCAGGCCCGGGCCGCGACGCCGGTCGATGTGGAACTCGTGCTGGCCGTCGATGTCAGCCGCTCCGTCGATCCGGAGGAGCAGGAGATGCAGTTCTCCGGCTATGAGGCGGCCTTCCGCGACCCGCGCCTGATCGAGGGCATCATGGGCGGCCCGGTCGGCGCCATCGCGGTGACCATGTTCACCTGGTCCGACTGGCATATCCAGAACACCGTCGTGCCCTGGATGCTGCTCGACGGTGCCGGCGCGACCAACCGCTTCGCCGATGCTGTCGGCAATGCGCCGCGGCGCACCTGGCTCTACACCTCGATCTCCGGCGCCATGGACTATGCGGCGCGGCAGTTCGGGCAGGGCTTCGAGGGCACCCGCAAGGTCGTCGACATCTCGGGCGACGGGGTGAACAATTCCGGCCGCGCGGTCGCCGATGCACGGGCCGAGGCGCTGGCCCAGGGCATCGTGCTGAACGGACTCGCCGTGCTCGACCGGACGCCGCAGCCGCCCTCCCTCACTGCCGGGCTGCCGCCGCTCGATGCCTACTACCAGCAGCAGGTGATCGGGGGCCCTGGCGCCTTCCTGGTCGTCGCCGAGGGGTTCCAGGCCTTCGAGGCAGCGGTGCGGCGCAAGATCATCCGCGAGATCGCGGCGGTGCCGCAGCCGGGGCCGGTGATGGAGCGCTTCGCCTGAGCCCCTTGCGCAATGGCATCGGATGGCCATTCCTGGCGGTGCATGACCCGAATCGCCATCCTGGGCGCCGGCCTCGCCGGACTCGCCTGCGCCCGTGACCTCGCCGCGCGCGGCGCCAGCGTCACGGTTTTCGACAAGGGCCGCACCGCGGGCGGCAGGCTGGCGACGCGGCGGGCGGAGGTGGGCGGCCGGAGGCTGCAATGGGACCATGGCGCGCAATACCTGACGGCGCGCGGCCCGGGCTTCGCCGCGGTCCTGGCCGAGGCGGGCGCGCAAGCCTGGGGCGGGGCCGGGCGCTTCGTCGGCGTGCCGGCCATGTCGGCGCTGCCGAGGGCGCTGGCGGCGGGGCTGGATCTGCGGGCGGCGCGGCACGTCACGGCGCTGGCCGGCGGGCCCGGCGCCTGGACGGTGCAGCATCTCGATGCCGCGCGGGTGCGGCCGGGCGCCCCGCTGCCCGATGAGGCGCCGGCGGAGGACGGGCCCTTCGACGCAATCGCCATTACCCTGCCGCCGGCCCAGGCGGCGCCGCTGGTGGCGCGGCCGGCGCCGGGCCTGCGGGCGCGGACCGCCGAGGTCGGCATCGCCCCCTGCTGGACCGTGCTCGCGGGGTTCGACACGCGGCCGGACTGGCCGGAGACGCTCCGCCCCGGCTCCGGCCCCATCGGCTGGCTGGCGCGCGACAGCGGCAAGCCGGGGCGGGATGGCTCGACCGAGTGCTGGGTGATCCAGGCCTCGCCCGGCTGGTCCCGCGCCCATCTCGAGGCGGAGGCGGCCGCCATCGGCCCCGCCCTGCTCGCGGCGCTGCCGCCGGCCCCGGCGCCCATCCATCTCGAGGCGCATCGCTGGCGCTATTCGCTGGTGGAGCAGCCGCTCGGCGAGCCCTGCCTGTGGCTGCCGGAGGCGCGGCTCGGCCTCGCCGGAGACTGGTGCCTGGCCGGCCGGGCGGAGGCGGCCTTCGACAGCGGCCGGGCGCTGGCCGCCGCCATCCTCGGCTGAGGGGAGGAAAGGTGGCGCAAATCCAGGCTGACAGCGCTGACATGGGGCCTATGGTGCCGGCCAGCATGACCACTGACCCAGACCAGGCCAGCATCGCGGCCGAGATCCTCCGCCAGACCGCCGAGCGCGGCGCGGAGAAGTCCATCTGCCCGAGCGAGGTGGCGCGCGCCCTCGCCCCCGGCGAGGAATGGCGCCCGCTGATGGGCCGCGTCCGCCAGGCGGCGATCGCGCTCAGCCGCGAGGGCTCGGTCGAGATCCTCCGCAAGGGCAAGCCGGTGCCGCCCGAGGAGGTTCGCGGCGTGATCCGCCTGCGCCGGCGGATGGAGGCATGAGCGCGCCGATCGGGGCGCTCTTCGGCACCGGCGCGGGCGGCTTGCCGCCGGCCGAACCGGTGGACTTCGCCCGCCTCACCCTGCCGGCCTCGCCTAATACCTGCCTCGCCGCGCCGCCGGGCGGGCACCGGCAGGCGCATGTCACCGTGCCGCTGCTCCCCGTCGATGCGGCGACCGCCTGGCCGGTGCTGCGGCGGCTCGGCGAGGGCTTCCCCCGCACGACCCTGATCCGCGACTGGCCGGAGCGGCGCCAGGCGCAGTGGGTGGAGCGCTCGGCGCTGATGAACTACCCGGACATCATCGCCGCCGAGCTGGTCCCCGGGCCAGGCGGCGCCGGGCTCTTCCTCTACTCGCGCAGCCTCTTCGGCTGGTCCGATCTCGGGGCGAACCGCCGCCGGGTGGAGCGCTGGCTCGCCGCGCTCGACGCCGCGCTCCGCCGGCGCTGATCCCCCTTCCCTGCCCACCGGAGTGCCCGCCATGCGCCGCCTCGGCCATTTCCTCTCCGATGCCTGGACCCTGGCAGCCCCCTATTGGCGGAGCGAGGAGCGCTGGCGGGCGCGGCTGCTGCTCGGCGTCGTCATCGTCCTGAACCTCTCCCTGGTCGGGATGAGCGTGCTGCTGAGCTACTGGAACAGGGAGTTCTTCAACAGCCTGCAGGAGAAGAACGCCGAGGCCTTCTGGGCGCTCCTGTTCTGGTGGCGGCAGACCGATAGCGGCCCGATGCCCGGCTTCGTCTTCGTCGCCGCGCTCTACATCATGATCGCGGTCTACGCGCTCTATCTCCGCCAGGCGCTGCAGATCCGCTGGCGGTCGTGGATGACGCGGGAGGTGCTGGACCGCTGGCTCGCCGACCGGGCCTATTACCGGGTGGCGCTGACCGACCCGGGCACCGACAACCCGGACCAGCGCATCGCCGAGGACCTGCGGCAGTTCGTCGACAACACCCTCGCCCTCGGCCTCGGGCTGATGCGCTCGGTGGTGACGCTGTTCAGCTTCATCCTGGTGCTCTGGGGGCTGTCGGGGCCGGCGACCATCCTCGGCATCACCATCCCCGGCTACATGGTCTGGGTGGCGCTGATCTATGCGGTCGTCGGGACGGGCCTCGCCCATCTCGTCGGGCGCAGCCTCATCCGGCTGAACTTCCAGCAGGAGCGGGTGGAGGCGGATTTCCGCTATGCGCTGGTGCGGCTGCGCGACAATGCGGAGGGCATCGCCCTCTACGGCGGCGAGGCGGATGAGAAGCGCGGCCTCAGCGAACGCTTCGGCGCGGTGATGGGCAATTGGTGGTCGATCATGGTCGCCACCAAGCGGCTGACCTTCTTCACCAACGGCTATGCCCAGGTGGCCATCATCTTCCCCTTCGTCGTCGCGGCGCCGGCCTATTTCGCCGGGCGCATCCCACTCGGCGGGCTGACCCAGACGGCGGACGCCTTCTCCGAGGTGCAGGGCGCGCTCTCCTGGTTCGTCGACAATTACGCCTCGCTGACGGAGTGGCGGGCGACCGTGCTCCGCATCCGCGGCTTCCTCGGCGCGATCGAGGCGGCGCGGGCGGCGGCCGGCACCGGCATCCAGGCCGTGCCGGATGGCGGCGACCGGCTGGTGCTGCAGAACGTGACTGTCAGCCTGCCGAACGGGCGCGTCCTGCTCGAGGATGCCTCCGCCCGGATCGGGCCGGGCGAGGCGGTGCTGATCGCCGGCCCCTCCGGCAGCGGCAAGTCGACGCTGTTCCGGGCGCTCGCCGGGCTCTGGCCCTTCGGCCATGGGCGGGTGCATGCGCCGGCGGAAGGGCGGCTCTTCCTGCCGCAGCGGGCCTACCTGCCGCTCGGCACGCTGCGCCGGGCGGTCTGCTACCCGCGCGATACGGCCGAGTTCGGCGAGGCCGAGATCCACGAGGCGCTGGAGGCAGCAGGGCTCGGCCATCTCGCGCCGCGGCTCGACCAGGTGGAGGCCTGGGACCGGCTGCTCTCGGGCGGCGAGCAGCAGCGGGTGGCGCTCGCACGGGCGCTGCTGCTGAAGCCGCGCTGGCTCTTCCTCGACGAGGCGACGGCGAGCCTCGACCCGGAGGCCGAGGCCCGCTTCTACGAGCTGCTGAAGGAGCGGCTGCCGGGCACCGCCCTCGTCTCCATCGCCCATCGGCCGGCCGTCGCCCGGTACCACCAGCGGGCGTTGCGGGTGCGGGACGGGCATCTGGTCGCCGCGCCGGCCTGACCGGCCGGGAAACCCCTTCCGCCTCCGGATGTTTGTCCGGCGGCGGGAGATGGGTGGATGCTGAACCGGGTCTGGATGCTGCTGCGCGCGAGCGTCGAGGGCTATATCGAGGACGAGGCGATGAGCCGCGGGGCGGCCATCGCCTATTACACCGTCTTCTCCATCGCCCCCCTGCTGGTGATCGCCACCGCCATCGCCGGCATCTTCTTCGGCGAGGATGCCGTACGCGGCGCGATCTCGGAGCAGCTGCGCGGCCTGCTTGGCCAGACCGGGGCGGAGGCGGTGGAGGCGATGGTCCGCGGCGCAGGCAACCTCACCTCCGGCACCATCGCCACGGTCGTCGGCGTCATCACCCTGCTGCTCACGGCGAGTGGCGTCTTCGGCGAGCTGCAGACGGCGCTGAACGCCATCTGGCGGGCCCAGCCACCGGAGGGCGGGACGGTGACGCGGCTGATGCGGGCGAAGCTCGCCAGCCTCGGCTTGGTAGCGGCGACGGGCTTCCTGCTGCTGGTCTCGCTGATCGCCAGCGCCGTCCTCTCGGTGCTGATCACCTGGTTCGGCGACCTGCTCCCGGAGAGGGTGCTGCTGCTGGGTGTGGCCAATTTCGTGCTGTCCTTCCTGATGGTTACCATCCTCTTCGCGGCGATCTACAAGATCCTGCCGGACCGCGAGATCGGCTGGCGCGACGTGATGGTGGGCGCGCTGGTCACGGCCTTCCTCTTCACGATCGGCAAGACGCTGATCGGCTGGTATGTCGGCAGCAGCAACGTGGCGACCGCCTATGGCGCCGCCGGGGCGCTGATGGTGGTGCTGCTCTGGGTCTACTACTCGGCGCAGGTCTTCCTGCTAGGCGCGGAATTCACCCGGGCCTGGGCCGGGCTGCAGGGAAGCCCGGCCGGCCAGGCGGCGCTGGCCGAGGCGCCGCATCAGCGCGGGCGGGACCGCCGTGCGCAGAAGCGGGCCGAGACCGGGCATTTCATCGGCGGCGCCGCGGTGATGGCGCTGGTGCTGGCGGTGTTCCGCCGGAAGAAATAAGGCGCCGCCCGCGCAGCCGGGCGAGGCTCAACCGATTTCGTGGACGACGCGCAGCACGGCATCCGCATAGCGCTCGAGCTTGCTGCGGCCGACGCCCGGGATCATCGCAAGCTCCTCCGCATCCTGCGGGCGGCGCTCGGCGATGGCGGCCAGCGTGTCGTTCTGGAAGATGACATAGGCCGGCACGCCCTGCTCCGAGGCCTCGCGCTTGCGCCAGGCGCGGAGCGCATCGAACAGCGCATCCCCGGCCATGGCGGGCTCGGCGCTGCGGCCGCGCTCGCGCGGGCTCGGCGTCGTCAGCGTCTCGGCGCGGAGCATCACCTTCTCCTCGCCCTTCAGGATCGGGCGGGCGGATTCGGTCGGCACCAGCTCGCCATGGTTCTCCACCGCCACGTCGAGCGCGCCGCGGGCGACAAGCTGCCGCGCCACGCCGCGCCAGGCGAGGTCGGACAGGTCGGCGCCGATGCCGAAGGTCTTCAACTGGTCATGGGCGAATTGCGCGACCTTCGGCGTCAGCTTGCCGCGCAGCACGTCGACGACATGGCCGAGGCCGAAATGCCCGCCCGAGGGCAGCCGGGTGCGCAGCACGGCGCTAAGCAGCTTCTGCGCCGGGATGGTGCCGTCGAAGAGGCGCGGCGGGTTGCGGCAGACATCGCAGGCGCCGCACTGCTCCGTCGCCTGCTCGCCGAAGCAGCGGAGCAGGATGCGCCGGCGGCAAGTGGCCGCCTCGGCGATCGAGACCATGGTCTCCAGCCGGGCCCGCTCGATGCGCTTCTGCTCGGGATTGGCCGGGCTCTCCTCAATCCGGTGGCGGGCGAGGGCGATGTCGCCGGCGCCGTAGAGCAGCAGCGCGCGGGCCGGCAGGCCGTCGCGCCCGGCGCGGCCGATTTCCTGGTACCAGCTCTCCGGCGAGCGCGGCAGGTCGAGATGCGCCACCCAGCGCACATCCGGCCGGTCGATCCCCATGCCGAAGGCGATGGTCGCCGCCATGATGACGGCATCGCCGCGAGCGAAGCGGCGATGCGCCTGGCGCTTCGCCTCCCCCTCCATGCCGGCATGGAAGCAAAGCGCGTCATGCCCGTCCGCGCGCAGCCATTCGGCGGTCTGCTCGGTCTTCGCGCGGCTGCCGCAATAGACGATGCCGGCCCCCGCGCCATCGCCCGCGGCCTTGACGAAGGCGCGGAGCTGCGCCCGCTCCTGCTCGCGCGGCTCGGCGCTGATGAAGATGTTCGGCCGGTCGAAGCCGCCACGGAAGACCGGGCTCTCGGCCAGGCCGAGCTGCGCGCGGATGTCCTCAACGGTGCGCGGGTCGGCCGTCGCGGTGAGCGCCAGGCGCGGCACGCCCGGGAAGCGCTCGGCCAGCAGGCCGAGGCCGCGATACTCAGGGCGGAAGTGATGGCCCCATTGGCTGACGCAATGCGCCTCGTCGATGGCGAAGAGGGCGAGCGACCGGCGGGCGAGGAAGTCGAGCGTGCCCTCCAGCGTCAGCCGCTCCGGCGAGATGTAGAGCAGCTTGACCGCGCCGCGGCCGAGGTCGCGCTTCACCTCCCGCGCCTCCTCCTCCGGGAGGTCGGAATGCAGGGCCGCCGCGGCGACGCCCTGCTGGCGGAGCGCCGTGACCTGGTCCTCCATCAGCGCGATGAGCGGCGAAACGACGACGCCGAGCCCCTCGCGGCACAGCGCCGGCACCTGGAAGCAGAGCGACTTGCCGCCGCCCGTCGGCATGAGCACGAGGCCGGAGCCGCCCGCCATCACATGGCGGACGATCTCCTCCTGGCGGCCGCGGAAACCGGGATGGCCGAAGACCCGATGCAGCAACTCGGCCGGGTCGGCAACAGCCCCCGGATGGGTCGGGGACTCCATGACATCGGGCATGACGCCTACATGGCATGCGCCGCAGCCGGCGTCAGCTATTGTTGCAGATCAGCCGCCGAGAAGGATCTCGACGCGGCGGCTCTCGGTCGGGATCATCTCATAGGCGACCGGGCCGCGCGGCTCGATGCGGATGCGGCTGCGGTCGATGCCGGCGGCGACCAGCACATCGGCGACGTTGCGGGCCCGTGCCTCGGCGAGGACCCGGTTGAAGCCGGCGCTGCCCTCGGGCGCGGCGAAGCCGCGGACGCGAACCGGGGAGCCGGAATTCGCCTTCGCTCGCTCGGCGACATCCGAGATGAGGCTCGCCGCATTCTCGTCGAGCGCGGCGCTGTCGCTGGTGAAGAAGACGACGCTGCGCGAGGGCACAACCCGATCGGGCGCCTGGCAGGCAGCAAGGGCCAGCATCGGCAGGGCAGCGAGGAGAAGGCGGCGCATGGTTCACTCCGGACGTGATGGGACTGGCAGGCGCGTGACGCAACCCAAGGGTGTGGAGGTGGGTTGATCACGCAACCCGGAACGCTTCGCTTCTCGCATGGTCGAGAGCGGCGGCAGGTATCACATTCCGGCGGGTGTGGCGGACCTCGTCAGCGCGAGCAGGCGGCGCCGCCGAGGACGCAGAAGCGCGCGCAATGCGGATGGTTCAGCGCCACCGGGCGGCTGGCCTCGGCAAGCGTCGCGCCGAGTTCGAATTGCGGGTCATAGGGCAGCAGGGTGCAGGCGAGCACCGCCGGCGCCGCCGCACCGCGCCGCTTCACCAGCATCCGCGAGGAGGCGCACATCATGCTGTCCGGCGACTTGTTCAGGATGCCCCAGCAGGCGGTGGTGATCTCCGGCACGTCGACGGCCGCATCCATCTCGGGGAAGAGCATCAGCGCCACCGGATCGGCGGCGTCGATCGGGATGGCATGCTCGGCGAAGAGGGCGGCGAAGCCGGCACGCATCGCTGCCTCCCCCTCCCCGCCGAAGGAGGCGCGGCCGGCGACATGGACGCGGAAGCCCTCGCGCGCCAGCCACGTCACCCCGTCGAGGGCGATGGCGAAGCTGCCCTCCTGCCGCTCCAGGTCGTGCAGCACCGCGCCGTAATGGTCGAGGCTGACGCGGAGGGTCAGCGCGTCGCCATAGCGGTCCCGCAGCGAGAGCAGCGCGGCGGCATGGTTGCGCATCGGCTTCATCGCATTGGTCAGCACCAGGGCGCGATGGCCGCGGGAGAGCACGTCCTCCAGCATGGCCGGGAGGTCGCGGTTGAGGAAGGGCTCGCCGCCGGTGAAGCCGATCTCCTCCACCGGCAGCCCGTCGCGGGCGACCTCGTCGAGGAACGGGCGGAGCTCGGCGGCGGTGATGTAGACGAGTCGGTCGTTCCGCGGGCTGCTCTCGATGTAGCAGTTGCTGCAGGTGATGTTGCAGAGCGTGCCGGTATTCACCCAAAGCGTCCGGAGCCCGGCCAGGGCGACCGTGGCACGGACCTCGCCTTTTGCGGTGACCTGCGGGTCGCGGAACTTGGCGGGGTCGAGCGACGGCGGGGCAGTGGGCGCGAGGACGGACATGTTTCCGAATTGGTCCCTAGCCGGCCGCCGGCAAGGCACGACCGCCGGCGAGGCGGATGATGCGCGTCGGCCGCTCCACCCCGGTCAGGCGATGGGCGATGAGGATGACGGTGCGGCCGGCCGTCACCTCCTCCAGGGTCTCGAGGAAGGCGCGCTCTGTCTCGGCGTCGAGGCCGGCGGTCGGCTCGTCGAGGACCAGCACCGGCGCCGCGGAGAGCTGCACCCGGGCGAGCGCGAGCCGCCGCGCCTGGCCGCCGGAGAAGCGCGCCCCACCCTCGCCGCAGCGGGTCTCGAGCCCCTCCGGCAAGGCCCGCACCAGGGTGCCGATGCCGGCCCGGTCGAGCGCCCGCCAGAGCGCCGCCTCGGGCGCGAGCGGCGCGGCGATGCGGAGATTGGCGGCGATGCTGTCGTCGAAGAGCCGCGCATCCTGGCTGAGGCAGGCGATGCGGCGGCGGACATCCTCGGCCGCAAGCTCGGCGAGGTCGGTGCCGCCCAGGGTGATGCGCCCGGCCTGTGGCGCGGCGAGCTTCAGCAGCAGCGCGGCAAGGGTCGACTTGCCGACGCCGCTCGGCCCGAGCAAGGCAAGGCGGGTGCCTTCCGGAAGGTCCAGATCAAGGCCGTCAAAGACCGCCGGCCGGTCCGGCGACCAGGCGAAGCGCAGCGCCTCGATGCGGATGGCATGACCGCTCGGCGGCGCGGCGGGGTGCGCCGGCTCGGCAAGCGGCGGCGCGGCATCCGCGGCCTCCAGCAGGCGGCGGGCACCGGCGGCGGCGGCGGCCAGCGCCGTCCCCGCCCGCGGCAGGATGCCGACCGTCTCCGCCGTCGCCAGCACCAGGAAGAGGGCGAGGACGGTCATCCCCGGTGCGCCGCCACCGAGACCCCAGGCCAGGGCGGCGAGCAGCGCCGCCTGGCTCAGCACGGTGCCCGCGGCCCCGGCCAGGGCGGCCCGGCTGGCCAGGCGGCGCTGCGCCCGGCCGAGATGCCGCGCCTCGGCGGCCAGCGTCGCGCCGGCCTGCCCCTCGGCATTGGCGGCAAGCGTGTCCTCGATGCCGATCAGGGGGTCGACCGCGGCGGCGCGCAGCCGGCCCTGCGCCTCGGCGGCCTCGGCGGCGGCGCGGGCGGCGCCGGGGGCGAGCAGCAGCGGCAGGGCGAGTGCCAGGGCGAGCGGCAGGGCGACGGCGGCGGCGAGCAGCGGGTGCCCGGCCAGCAGCGCCACCACCACCAGCACCAGGGCGAGGGCTGCGGCGACCGGAACCATGACCTTCAGATAGAGCCCGTCCAGCGCCTCCACATCCGCCACCAGCCGCCCAAGCAGGTCGCCGGAGCGGCGGAGTCCGATGCCGGCCGGCAGCCGCTCGGCGAGGCGGCGGAAGAACCAGACGCGGGTATCGGCCAGCGCCCGGAAGGTGGCGGCATGGGTGACCATGCGCTCCGCCCAGCGGGCGCCAGGCCGCAGGGCGATCAGCGGCTTGAGCAGGAAGAAGGCCACCGCCGCGGCGACGGCGGCGCCGCCCAGCGCATCGGCCACCGCCTGGCCGGCCAGCGCCAGCAGCGCGGCGCCGATGAGGGCGGAGAGGATAGTGACGGCGAGGCCGGCGGCCAGCCAGCCGCGCCGGCCGCGCCACAGACCCAGGATGCGGAGGAGGTCGGCGGTCATGGCGCTACCCTTGCGCCAGCCGCGCGCTGCCGGCGGCGCGGCCGCCGCTGATCTCCAGCACCCGGCCGAGCCGGGCCCGGGCGGCGGCGGAATGGCTGGCGATGATCGCGGTGCGGCCCATGCAGAGGCGCTGCAGGCTCTCGATCACCTCGGCTTCCGTGCCCGGGTCGAGATGCGCCGTCGGCTCGTCGAGCAGGACGAGCGGCGTGTCGCGCAGGAAGGCGCGGGCCAGCGCCACGCGCTGTGCCTGCCCGCCGGAGATGCCCCATCCGCCCTCGCCCACCAGCGTGTCGAGCCCCTGCGGCAGGCCGGCGGCAAAGTCGAGCACCCGGGCGGCGGCGGCGGCGGCCTCTACCTGCTCGGCCGAGGCGCCGGGGCGGGCGAAGCGGATATTCTCGCGGATCGAGGCGCGGAAGAGATGCGGCCTCTGCCCCACATAGGAGGACAGGCGGCGCAGCTCCGCCGGCTTCAGCGCCAGCGCATCCTGCCCGTTGATGGCGATGCGCCCCGCCTCCGGCCGGTTGAAGCCCATCAGCAGGCGGAGCACGGAGGACTTCCCGGCGCCCGAGGGCCCCGCCAGCACGAGCGTCTCCCCGGCATTGACCCGGAAGGAGAGGCCGTTGAGGGCGGGCGGGCGGGCCGGGTCATAGGTCAGCCGCACATCGGTGAAGGTGACGACGACGCGGGGCGGAATCTCCTCGAGGAGGAGGCCGGGATCCTCCTCCGCCAGCAGCAGGGGCGCGAGCGCGGTGGCGGCGCCGGCGGCGGACAGGCGCTCATGATAGGCGGCGGCGAAGGCGCGCAGCGGCGCGAAGAAGGCCGGCACCAGCAGCAGGCAGAAGAGGCCGGCGGCCGGGTCGCCGCCCTCCAGCGCGCCATGCCGCCAGGCGATGCAGGCGAGCGCCAGGGCAGAGAGCAGCTCCAGCGCCGTGCCGGAGAGGAAGGCGACGCGCAGCACCCTCATCGTCCGCTGCCGCAGCTCCTCGGCGGCGGAGCCGAGCGCCTCGGCCTCGGCGTCCTGCCGGTTGAAGAGCACGAGGGTCGGCAGGCCGCGCATGCGGTCGAGGAAGCGGCCGGAGAGGCGCTCCAGGGATTCGAACTGCCGGCGGCTGGCCTGGGCGGCGCCAATGCCCGTCACCGCCATCGCCACCGGATAGAGCAGCCCGGCGATGGCCAGCAGCAGGCCGCTGCGCGGATCGGCCGTGCTGGCGGCGGCGATGACCATCAATGGCGAGAGCAGGGCGAGCATCGCGGTCGGCAGCCAGCGGCCGAAATAGCCGTCCAGCGCCTCCACCCGGTCGACGGCGAGGGATGCGGCCTCGCCGACGCCGCGCGGCGCGGCCGGGCCGGCGGCGAGCAGCCGGGCGAAGGCCATGTCGCGGAGGCGGGTGCGGGCGGCCTCGCCGGCGGCGAGCTGGGCACGTTCCTGGGCAAGGCCGAGGGCGGCGCCGAGCAGGGCCAGTGCCGCGGCGGCGGCAAGCTCCGGCCAGCCCGCGCCGGGGCTGCCGAGCAAGGCGGCGAGGAGCCTGGCCGTCAGCCAGGTCGTGCCGAGGGCGCAGGCGGTGGCGGCCACGCCCAGCAGCACGGGCAGCAGGACGCGGCCGCGCAGGGCCCGGGATTCGCGGCGCAGCAGGGCGCGCGCAGCGTCCTGGCGGCCAGCCGAGGGGGAAGCCATGCCGCATATTAGGGACCGAAAGGGCTTTCGTCACCTTGCGTTGCTGCAAGGCGCCGGGCAGATGATGACGACCCGCACCGGATGCCCTGCATGCTGCCGAGCCATGGCCGCTACGACTACCGCCCCTGGCCGGGGCGCCCGCGCTATGCCTGGCCCGGCGGGGCGAAGCTTGCGGTCTATCTCGGGGTCAATCTCGAGCATTTCGCCTTCGGCGAGGGGCTGGGGGCGGAGCTGGCCCCCGGCGGGCCGCAGCCGGACGTGCTCAACTATGCCTGGCGGGACTACGGCAACCGCGTCGGCGCCTGGCGGCTGATCGAGCTGCTCGATGCCCTCGCCCTGCCGGCGACGGTGCTGCTCAACAGCGCGATCTATGACTACGCCCCGCAACTTGTCGCCGCGCACCGCGCGCGAGGCGACGAGATCGCGGGCCACGGCCGGACCAACAGCGAGCGGCAATCCGTGCTGGAGGAGGGGCCGGAGCGCGCGCTGATTGGCGAGAGCACGGCGGCGATCGCCCGCCATGAGGGCATGGCGCCGCGCGGCTGGCTCTCGCCCTGGATCGCCGAGAGCCGCGCGACGCCCGACCTGCTGGCCGAGGCCGGCTACCGCTACACGCTGAACTGGTGCATGGACGACCAGCCGGTCTGGATGCGGACCGAGGCCGGGCGGCTGCTTGCCATCCCCTACCCTCAGGAGGTGAACGACATCCCCTCCGTGGTCGCCCGCAAGGACGGAGCCGAGCGATTCGCTGCGATGGTGCTGGCCGATTTCGAGGAGCGGCTGGAGCAGGTGGCGCGGGACGGCATTCCGCAGGTGATGGGGATCGCGCTGCATCCCTACATCATCGGCCAGCCCTACCGGCTGCGGGCGCTGCGCGGGGCGCTCTCGGCCATAGCGACACGGCGCGGCGAGGTCTGGATCGCCACCGCCGGCGCCATCTTCGACCATGTGACGGCGCTGCCCGAAGGCAGTGTCGCTTGATCCGCTACTGCCGCAGCAGCGCCCGGTAGCGGTCGAGCATGGCCCGGCCATCGGGGCCGGCCTTGACGAGCCATTCCTCCTCCTGCCGGGCGCCGATGGCGCGGAGGCCGGACATGAGGCTTTCGCTCGGCACCGGGGTCTGCATGCCCTGGGCCTGGAGGCGGGCCGTCATCTGCCGCTCGGACGCCTGGGACGCCTCCAGGCCGCGGGCGGCGGCGCGCTCGGCAGCGGCGGTTATGGCGCCCTGGGTCTCGGCATCGAGCGAGCGGAGCGCACGCGTATTCGCCACGACCACGTTCCGGGTCAGGGTGAAGCCGATATTGTAGAAGTACTTCGAGTAGTCCCAGGCGGCGCTGTCCACGCCGGTCTGGGCGCTCGTCACCATGGCATTGACGATGCCGGTGGCGAAGGCCTGGGGGATGTCGGCCGCCTGCACCAGCACCGGCGTCGCGCCGAGCAGCTCCGCCATGCGGGCGATGATCGGCGTCTGGGCGCGGAAGCGGCTGCCGCGCAAATCCTCGACGCTGCGCAGCTCGGTGCGGCTGTAGAGGCCCTGGCTCGGCCAGGGGACCATGTAGAGCGCGGTCAGCCCCTGGCGCTCCAGCCGGGCGCGGATGGCGGGCTCGACCGCCTGGCCGAGGGCGCGGCCCTCCGTCCAGTTGCTGGCGAGGAAGGGGATGAAGTCGACCTCGTAGACCGGGTCCTCGTTGCCATAGGCGCCGAGGAGGAACTCGCCGAGCTGGACCTGCCCCGTCTGCACGCCGCGCTTGATCTGCGTCAGCGGCATCAGCGAGGCATTGGTGTGGAGCTGAACGGCGAGCTTGCCTGGCGCTGCGGCCTCGATGTCGGCGAGGAAGGCGCGGACGGTCTGGGTGTGGAAATTCGCGTCCGGATAGGCGGTGGCCATGACCCAGCGGGTCTGGGCGGGGGCCGGCCCGGCCCCCAGGGCCGCAAGCATGGCGACGAGCGCGGCGAGGGCCGCGGTGACGAGGCGGTGCATGCCGCTCCTCCCTGGTGCAGGTGAGCCGTGATCGCGTTCTTCCCACGTCCGTTATGGCAGCGGGCAGGCCGTCAGGTCCAGTAGAGGCGCCGGGCCTGCGGGAGGTGGCGGGCGAGGCTCGCCTCGATCCCCCGCCGCAGCTCGGCCATCTGCTCGCGCGGGAAGACATACTTGATGCCGCCGAACTTGGTCGTCTTTCGGCTGCGGCTGGCATCCTCCATCTCGAGCCGGCTGCCGGGGTACCAGCCGCGCAGGATCTTGCGCGAGGACTCGGTGAAGCGGTGGGTGATGAGCTCGACGGTGAGGTCGGGGTCCGCGATGCCGTCTAGCGCCTCGGCGCAATCGGCCAGGAGCCGGTCGTACTGCTCCTGCCAGCCGGCGATCGGCAGGATCGGCGCGATGGTGAGGCCGATGCGGTAGCCGGCCTCTGCCATCTGCCGCATCGCGCGGAGCCGCGCCGGCATGCGCGGCGCGCCGCCCTCGAAGCGCTCCGCCCCCGCGGCATTGAGCGAGAAGCGGATGCGCGTGCGCCGGTTGTGCGCGAGGCCCAGCAACGGCCCCACCGCATCGTATTTGCTGGTGAAGCGGAGCTGCACGGGCGCCTCCCATTCGCCGAAGCGGCGGATGGCGGTGGCGAGCGCGCCCGTGATGTGCTCGAGCGCCAGCGGGTCCGTGTAGCAGGAGCACTCGAAGGTGGTCCCCTCCCCCGCCCGCGCGGCATCGGTGGAGGTGACGCGGCCCTGGCCGAGCAGCGGAGGCAGCTCGGCCAGGATCTCCGGCAGGTTGGCATAGGCGCGGATGATCGGCGGCCCGGCGAGCGAGCCCGCGAGGTAGCAGTACTGGCAGTGCGCCGGGCAGCCGGCCGCGAGGTCGAAGCGGAAATCGGCGCTGGGCGGGATGGGCTGGGGCCGGCGCTTGCCGGGCGGCGCAACGACCAGGGCGAGCGTCGTCTTGGCGTCGCGGTAGGTGTCGGGCAGGCCAGTGAGGCGGTCAGACTTCAGCCGGACCAGCTCGGCGCCGAGGGCGGCGGCGCGCTCGGCCATGGCCGCACCCTCCGGCCAGGCGAGCGCGGCCGGCGTCGCCAGCACCCGCTTCGGCACCCAGAGGCGCGGCGGGGCGGCATCAAAAGGCATAGCGCACCCGGCAATAGGGCATGTGCTGCGCCAGCAGCGCCTGGAAGCGGGCGAGCCACCTGCCCTTCCAGCCCGTGCGGTAGCGGAGGTTCACCCCACCTGCCTCCGAGCGCTTCTCCTCCTGGATGTCCGGGCGCCAGAGCATCTCCTCGGCCTTGGGATGCCAGGCGAGGTTCACCTCGTGCAACGCCTCGTTATGGGTCAGCATGATGATCTCGGCTGCCAGTTGCTGCTTGACCGCAGCGGGAAGCAGCGCGTCGAGTTCCGCGAAGAGCGCGGTCCATTCCGCCTCCCACCCCTCATGCAGGACAACGGGGGAGAAGTTCAGGTGCACCTCGTAGCCGGCGCGGTGCAGCTCCGGGACGAAAGCCATGCGCTCGGCAATCGAGGGTGCGCGGACATCGAGAAGCTTTGCCATGCCGTGCGGCATCAGCGACATGCGGATGCGGGTGCGGCCCTGCGGCTCGTAGCCGAGGAGCGCCGGGGTGACACCCTTGGTGGCGAAGCTGCCCTTCGCATTCGGCAGGGTGCGGAAGAGCGCGACCAGGTCCCGGACATTGTCGGAGATGAGCGCATCGACGGAGAGGTCGCCATTCTCGCCGAGGTCGTAGACCCAGGCTTCGGGATCGACCTGGTTCGCCTCGCGCTTCGGCCCCTGCTGCGCGGCGTGGCGGGCGGTAGCGGCGAGGATCCCCTCGATATTGGCGAAGACGGTGATCGGGTTGGCATGGCCCTTGCGCCGGGCGACATAGCAGTACGCACAGGCCATAGCGCAGCCATTCGAGCTCGATGGCGCGATGAAGTCGGCGCTGCGCCCGTTCGGGCGGAAGGCGAGGCCCTTCTTCACGCCGAGGACCAGCACCTCCCGCTTCGGGCGGAGGTAGTCCTCCGGGTCGCCCTCGCGGAGCTCCGGGATGCGCCAGTGCGAGGCGACCTCGATGCGCTCGGCCGCGGGGAAGCGCGCGAGAACCTCCTGGCCGCGCGGCAGGGCGGCGGCCGCGGCTTCGCAATAGATGCGGCGGATGTCGAGGAACGGGGCTGCCATCCCCCTTCAGATGGGGAGGCGGCCCCGGAACGTCAGGCCAGGAGGCGCCGCATCACTCCGCCATAGGCAGCGCCGATCGCCTCCGCCTCGACATGGCGCCCCTCCTCCACCACGACCCGGCCGCCGCCGATGACGGTGCGGATGGCATTCGCCCCGCCGGAGAAGACCCAGGCATCGAGCAGCCCATCGCCCTGGTGGCCGGCGAGCAGCGGATGGCCGGCATCGAGTTCCACGAGGTCGCAGCGCAGGCCAGACGCGATGGCGCCGAGCGGCCTGCCGCAGGCGATCGCGCCGCCCGCCAGCGCGCCCTCGAGCAGGAAGCGGCCGGGATGCGGCAGCGCCTCGCTCGCCGCGACGGCGCGGGATTGCAGGCGAAGGCGCTGGCCGGTCTCCAGCAGCCGCAGCTCGTCGCGGGCGGCGGTGCCGACATGGCTGTCCGTGCCGATGCCGAAGCGGCCGCCGGCGGCGAGCCAGCCGGGCAGCGGGAAGAAGCCGTCGCCGAGCGAGGCCTCGGTGGTCGGGCAGAGGCCGGCGACGGCGCCGGTGGCGGCCAGTGCTGCCGTCTCCGCGGGGTTCATGTGGGTGGCGTGGATCAGGCACCAGCGCGCATCGACCGGCAGGTGGTCCAGCAGCCACTGCACCGGCCGGGCGCCGGTGGCAGCCAGGCATTCCGCCACCTCGCGCTGCTGCTCGGCGATATGGATGTGCAGCGGTCCCGGCTCTTCGGCCACCGCCGCCAGCATCTCCGGCGTTACCGCGCGGAGGCTGTGCGGGGCGAGGCCGATGGCCGCCTGCGGATCGTCCCCCACCGCCGCCCGGCATGTCTCGAGGATGCGCCGATAGGCGTCGAGGTCGTTGAGGAAGCGCCGCTGCCCGGGCGCGGGAGGCAGGCCGAAGATTCCGCCATGGCGGTAGAGCACCGGCAGCAGGGTCAGGCCGATGCCGGTGCGGCGCGCGGCGGCGAGGTTGCGCAGCGCCATCTCGGCCGGCTCCGCATAGGGCGTGCCGTCCGGCTGGTGGTGCAGGTAGTGGAACTCGGCGAGGCTGGTGAAACCCCATTCCAGCAGCTCCACCTGGAGCTGCGCGGCGATCGCTTCCGCCTCCTCAGGCCCGAGCCGCTCGCCGAAGCGGTACATCACCTCCCGCCAGGACCAGAAGCTGTCCTGGCCGTCCGGGCCGCGCCGCTCCGTCGCCCCGGCCATGGCGCGCTGGAAGCTGTGCGAGTGAAGGTTCGGCAGGCCGGGGATCAGCGCGCCGCGGAGCCGCCGCGCCCCGCCCGGCGCCATGCCGGGCGTGACGGCGGTGATCCAGCCGCCGGCATCGGCGGTGACGAGCACATCCTCCGCCCATCCGTCGGGCAGGAGGGCAGCCGGGGCGTGGAAGTCGGGCATGGGCGCATCATGGCCGCTCAGGCCGGCGGCGCGAAGACCCGCAGCGCTGCCCGGTGCAGGCGGAAGACGGCCGGCGTGTGCGTCGTCAGCTCGCCATCGGTATTGACCGGCCGGGGCTTCCGCGTCCGCAGCTCGAGCGCCGTGGTGCGGAAGGCGCGGACATCCTTCCAGCGGCCCTGGGTGCCGCTGCGCAGCCAGGGGATCAGCGCCACCAGGCGCCACCAGTGGTCGACTTCCAGGCTGTAGACATCGAAGAGGCCGTCATCCGGCCGCGCATCCTCGGAGACGGTCATCCCACCCCCGTAATGCCGGCCGTTGCCGACCGAGACCTGGATGGTCTTCACCCGATCCGTTTGCCCGTCATGGATCAGCGTCGCGGTGAAGGGCCGGGCTCGGCGCAGGAGACCGAAGGCGGCGATGCCGTAGCCGAGCTTGCCCCAGCGCTGCTTCGCCTCCGCCTTCAGCTCGCCGGCGAGCTCCGCACTGAAGCCGACGCTCGCGACATTGAAGTAGCGATGCCCATTGACCTCGCCGAGATCGACCGGCCGAGGCGCCTCCTCCGCGATGACTCGGGCCGCCGCCTCCAGCTCGAGCGGGATCCCGAGGCTCCGCGCCAGGTCGTTCGCCGTGCCGAGGGGCAGGATGCCGAAGGGCAGCCCCGCCTGCAGCAGCCCGGGGATGGCGCCGTTCAGCGTGCCGTCCCCGCCACCGATCACGATGCGGTCGATGCCCCCCGCCGGGTCGCGGGCGAGGCCGGCGGTGACGGCTTCCGCGCAGGACATGCCCGGCGTCTCGAAGCGGGCGACGGTGATGCCCGCCATCTCCAGCGCGTCATGCGCGGCCTCGGCCGCCTCGGCGCCGCGGCGCGCCTGGTGATTGACGATCAGCAGGGCGCGGGGACGATGCTCGGCGGTCGTGATGGTCGCGGCTCCGGGCTGTTGCGCCGATGCAACCGGCGAGGCGGCCCAAGGTTGCCACCGGATCGAACTGATAGAGGAAAGCACAATGCCCGAGCCGCGCCCAGCGCCGATGCTGATCCGTCAGGCAGCCCCGTTGCTGGCGCTCGCGGTTTGTGCGGGAGGGGTCTTCGGCTTCGTCGAGCTGATGGAGGTGCTGGAGGGCGATGGCCGGCGCTTCGACGAGGCGGTGCTGCTGGCGCTGCGCAACCCGGCCGACCCGGCGGACCCGATCGGCCCGCGCTGGCTGGAGCTGGCGGTGCGGGACATCACCGCGCTCGGCAGCATCCCGGTGCTCGGCCTGCTGTCGCTGCTGGCCCTGGGATGGCTGGTGCTGCGGCGGCGCTGGCGCTCCGTCGTCCTGCTTTTCCTGGCTCTGCCCGGCGGACTGCTGGTCAACACCTTGCTGAAGCGCGGCTTCGACCGGCCGCGGCCCGGCCTTGTCGCGCATCTGGTCGAGGTCGGGACGAGCAGCTTCCCGAGCGGGCATGCCATGCTCTCGGCGATCGGCTTCCTCACCCTTGGCGCGCTCATGGCGGGCGGCGCGGAGCGGCGGCGCGAGCGGGGCTACATTCTCGGCGCAGCGATCGGCCTGACGCTGCTGGTCGGCGCCAGCCGCGTCTATCTCGGCGTGCATTGGCCGAGCGACGTGCTCGCCGGCTGGTGCCTCGGCGCCGCCTGGGCGACCGGTTGCTGGCTACTGCTCCGGCTCGCCCGGCGGGTCTTTCCCGACCAGCGGTGATCGCCGAAGGCGTGCCGCCGCGACACGACGAGCCAGGCCATGATCCGCGATCCGGTGGCCGAGGGTCATGATCCAGAGCAAACTCCGATCAGGCGGAATCACCTGATCGGAGCAGTTCGCTCGACTGAACAACAGGCCGGAGTGTGCTCCCCGGGAGCCAAGTCGGGCGGACACCGCTCTAGTCGCGGGCCTCGGGCCGCAGCGGGCGGGCCCGGGCGGCCTGCACGGCCGGGTCGTCCTGGCGGATCTGCAGGACATGCGCGGCGCAGGCCGGCGCGGGGCCGTTGGCGATGGCGCCGCGGTCCTCGATCAGGCTCCCGGCTACGAGCCGCGCCCGGTAGTCCGCGATGGAGCGGTCGGCGACATGGCGCCCGCCCACAGGCGTCTTCCTCGGGTCCTGCTCGCCGCGCCAGAAGATCTCCGGCAGGACGATGAAGTCGAGCTTCGCGCTCTCCGCCATCAGCTTGTCCCAGTCGATGCTGGTCTCGCTGTCGTTCACCAACTCGATCACCTGGGTGCGCTGGCCCTGGCGGAGGAAGGCGTTGTTCACCGTGTTCGGGTTGATCGCCGTCGTCAGGCCGAAGAGGCCGATGCGCAGCCGGTCACCATCCGGCCGCGGCGGCAGCGCCGCGCTGATGCCGGAGAGGTCGCAGGCGGTGTTTTCGCGCCAGCTCGCCTCCACGATCGAGCGCAGCGGCCGCCCGGGCAGCGGCCCGGCGAAGGCGACCGCCCAGGCGGTGGCGAGCTGCGCCACCCCCGCCACCGCGACCAGCACCGCCGCCCCGCGGGCGATGCGGCCGAAGCGCGGGTCGCGCAGCGCGTTGCCCATCGCGAGGCCGACCGGGAAGGCGAGCGCGATGAGGCTGATGCCGAGATAGCGCTCGGTCTGGTTGTTGGAGGCGACGAAGGCGAGGATCGCCGGCAGGGCGGCGAGGACGGCCAGTGCCGCGAAGCTCCGCCGCCCACGGTCGAGCCGCCGCCAGGACAGCAGGAACAGCACCGCCCCCACCGCGAGCAGGGCGAGGCCGCCGAAGCCCAGGATGTCCCAGAGCAGGTTCTGAGCGACGCGCAGCGCGAAGGGCAGCCCGATATCCTCGGGCTGAAGGAAGAAGGCGTAGCCCTCCGCCGTCTGCTTCGCGTAGCCGACATAGCGGCCGCCATTCAGCAGGTAGAAGGGCCAGGCAGCCAGGGCGAGGCCGATCGCCGGCAGGAGGAGCCGCAGCCTGAGCGCCGCCGCATCGCGGTCTCCCCACCAGCGCCAGAGGGCGATGCCGACCCAGGCGAGGCCGATGGTGGGCAGGAAGGTGAGCTTCGCCAGCGCGCCGAGGCCAAGCACCGGCCCGAGCAGGCCGAGCCGCCAGATCGAGGCCCGCGGCGCGACCGCCTCGTGCAGCAGGAGGGCAAGGGCCGTGGCGCCAGCGAAATGCAGCGGCAGCTCGGTCATGAAGCTTTGCGCGCCGAGCATGTTGAGCGGCGCCAGCAGATAGAGCAGCACGCCCGCCGCGGCGCCGGCGGCCCCTGCGACGCGGCGGAGGCCGAGCCAGATGGCGCCGGCCGTCAGCGCCGTCATCACCGAGGCCAGCAGGCGGAGCGCCGTCTGCGGATCGGCCGGGAAGAGCGCCGCGACCGGCAGGCCGAGCAGGCGGAGCCCCGGCGGCAGCCAGCGCTCCCGCACCAGGAGGTCGTCGCGCAGGGCGGCCAGGTCGCCGCTGCGCAGCACCGTCGCATCGCCCATGGAGAGGTTGATGTGCATCACCTCGTCCCAGGTGCTGAGCATCGGGTTGCGGGTGATCCAGAGCCAGGCGAGGCCGATCAGCGTCGCCAGGGCCAGGACGGCGAGGCCACTGAGCAGCCGGGCAGGCCAGCGCGGAGGCTCAAGGCCTGGGATGGTGGCAGTTTGCGGGGCAAGGGAATCCGGCAAGGCGTTCATCCTTTTCGGTGAGACGCATTCTGTTGCGGCGCAGCAAAACCCTTTGCAAGGGCGGTGCAACCCAGAAAATTCGACCTGACGGGCGCGATGCCGTGAGCTTTTGGCCACGGGTTGGCGGACCGGATGGTTTCGCGCGCGCGGGTTGGAATGCTGACGCGCGGCGCGGCGCGGCCTAACATCCCCCCATGACAGACCCGGTCTCCCCCCGATTCCGAAACGCTCCGGCGATCCGCGCCCCGCGCGGGTTGGAGCGGTCCGCTCTCCACTGGACGACGGAGGCGCCGCTCCGGATGCTGATGAACAACCTCGATGCCGAGGTCGCGGAGCGGCCCGGCGAGCTGGTTGTCTATGGCGGCATCGGCCGGGCAGCGCGGGACTGGGCGAGCTATGAGCGCATCGTCGCCACGCTTCGGCGGCTGCGGGAGGACCAGACGCTGCTGGTGCAATCCGGCAAGCCGGTCGGCGTCTTCGAGACCCATGCGGATGCGCCGCGGGTGCTGATCGCCAATAGCAACCTGGTGCCACGCTGGGCGAGCTGGGAGCATTTCTCCGAGCTCGATCGCCGCGGGCTGATGATGTACGGCCAGATGACGGCAGGCTCCTGGATCTATATCGGCAGCCAGGGGATCGTGCAGGGCACCTACGAGACCTTCGTCGAGGCCGGGCGGCAGCATTTCGGCGGCGACCTCGCCGGGCGCTGGATCCTGACCGGCGGGCTCGGCGGCATGGGGGGCGCGCAGCCGCTGGCGGGCGTCTTCGCCGGCGCCTCCGTGCTCGCGGTCGAGTGCCAGCCCTCCTCCATCGAGAAGCGGCTCGAGACGAAGTATCTCGACCACCGCGCGGATGACCTCGATGCGGCGCTCGCCATGATTCGCCGGGCCTGCGAGGAGCGGCGGGCGATCAGCGTCGGCCTGCTCGGCAATGCGGCGGAGGTCTTCCCGGAGCTCGTCCGCCGCGGGGTGGTGCCGGACATCGTCACCGACCAGACCTCGGCGCACGACCCGGCCAACGGCTACCTGCCGGCGGGCTGGACGCTCGCGGAATGGACGGCGAAGCGGGAGACGGACCCCGCTGGCGTCGCCGCCGCCGCGCGGCGCAGCATGGTCGCCCATGTGCAGGCGATGCTCGACTTCCAGGCGCTCGGCGCCAAGGTGCTCGACTACGGCAACAACATCCGGCAGATGGCGAAGGAGGAGGGGCTGGCCGATGCCTTCGGCTTCCCCGGCTTCGTGCCGGCCTATATCCGCCCGCTCTTCTGCCGCGGCATCGGGCCCTTCCGCTGGGCGGCGCTGTCCGGCGACCCGGAGGACATCTACCGGACGGATGCCAAGGTGCGGGAGCTGATCCCGGACGACCCTCACCTGCATCGCTGGCTCGACATGGCCCGCGCGCGGATCAGCTTCCAGGGCCTGCCGGCGCGCATCTGCTGGGTCGGGCTCGGGCTGCGGGACCGGCTCGGCCTCGCCTTCAACGAAATGGCGGCGCGCGGCGAGATCGGGCCCATCGTCATCGGTCGCGACCATCTGGATTCCGGCAGCGTCGCCTCGCCCAACCGCGAGACGGAGGCGATGCGGGACGGCTCGGATGCCGTCTCCGACTGGCCGCTGCTGAATGCGCTGCTCAACACCGCCTCGGGCGCCACCTGGGTCTCGCTGCACCATGGCGGCGGGGTCGGGATGGGCTTCAGCCAGCATGCCGGCATGGTCATCGTCTGCGACGGCACGGCGGATGCGGCGCGGCGGCTGAAGCGCGTGCTGTGGAACGACCCCGCGACGGGGGTGATGCGCCACGCCGATGCGGGCTACGACATCGCCATCGACTGCGCGCGGCAGCATGGGCTCGACTTGCCGAGCCTCGGCTGACGCGCGGGCAAGGAGGGATCATGGCGGTCATTCCGGGCGAGGCCAGGCTCGGCCAGTGGCGGGCAGTGATGCAGGGCGGGCGGCTCGAGCTCGCTCCGGGCTGGCAGGCGGTGGCGCAGGCGAGCGTCGCGGCGCTCGAGACGCGGCTGGCGACCGGCGAGGCGCTCTACGGCGTCAATACCGGCTTCGGCAAGCTGGCCGGCACGCGGATCGGCCCGGCGCAGCTCGCCCAGCTCCAGGTCAACCTGCTGCGCAGCCATGCGGCCGGCACCGGGCCGCTGCTGCCGGCGCCGGTGGTGAGGCTGGTCCTCGGGCTGAAGGCGGCCTCGCTGGCGCGCGGCGCCTCCGCCATCCGCCCGGCGGTGATCGAGGCGCTGCTCGCCCTGCTCGCGGCCGATGTGCTGCCGGCCATCCCGGCACGCGGCTCGGTCGGCGCCTCGGGCGACCTGGCGCCGCTCGCCCATATGGCGCTGCTGCTGATCGGCGAGGGCGAGGCCTTCCAGGGCGAGCGGGTGCTGCGCGGGCCGGAGGCGCTGGCCGCCGCCGGCCTCGCCCCGCTCACGCTCGGCCCGAAGGAGGGGCTGGCGCTGCTCAACGGCACGCAGGTCAGCACCGCGCTGGCGCTGGCCGGGCTCTTCGCGGCCGAGGACCTGCTGCGGACGGCGCTCGTCGCCGGCGCCATGTCGGTCGATGCCGCGCGCGGCAGCGACACGCCGTTCGATGCGCGCATCCATGCGCTGCGCGGCCAGCCGGGGCAGATCCGCGTCGCGGCGGCGCTGCGCGGGCTGCTGGCCGGCAGCCAGATCCGCGAGAGCCACCGCGAGGGCGACCCGCGCGTGCAGGACCCCTACTCGCTGCGCTGCCAGCCGCAGGTCGCGGGCGCCTGCCTCGACCTGCTTGGCCAGACCGCCGCCGTGCTGGAGCGGGAGGCAAACGCCGTCACCGACAACCCGCTGGTCGTCGATGGTGACGTCCTGTCGGGCGGCAATTTCCATGCGGAGCCGGTGGCCTTCGCCGCCGATACCCTGGCGCTGGCGCTCGCCGAGCTCGGCTCGATCAGCGAGCGGCGCATCGCCCTGCTGACGGACCCGGTGCTCTCCGGCCTGCCGGCCTTCCTCGTCCGCGACGGCGGGCTCAACTCCGGCTTCATGATCGCGCAGGTGACGGCCGCCGCGCTCACCGCCGAGAACCGGGCGCTCGCCGTGCCGCGCAGCACCGACAGCATCCCGACCAGCGCCAACCAGGAGGACCATGTCAGCATGGCGACCGGCGCCGCGCTCCGGCTGCACGACATGGCGGAGAACCTGGCCGCGATCCTCTCGATCGAGCTGCTGGCGGCGGCGCAGGGCTTCGAATTCCATCGCCCGCTGCAGAGCGCCGCCGGCCTCGAGACGGCGCATGGGCTGGTGCGCGGCGCAGCGGCCGCCTGGGATGCGGACCGCGCCATGGCACCCGACATCGCGGCGGTGAAGGCGCTGGTGGAGCGGGGCCGCTTCGCCGCCCTCGTGGATCTCGGCTGATGTTCGACCGGGTCTGGCGCAATGCGCATCTGGCGACGATGGAGGGCGAGGGCCTCGGCCTCGTCGAGGATGGAGCCGTCGCCGCGAAGGATGGCTGCATCGCCTGGGTCGGGCCGCGCGCCGCGCTGCCGGCCGACGGGATCGAGACCACGGACTGCGGCGGCGCCTGGATCCTGCCGGGGCTGATCGACTGCCACACCCATCTCGTCTTCGGCGGCGACCGCGCCGATGAGTTCGAGCGGCGGCTCGCCGGCGAGGACTACCAGGCGATCCTCAAAGCCGGCGGCGGCATCCTCTCCACCGTCCGCACGACGCGGGCGGCGAGCGAGGAGGCATTGCTCGCCGCCGCCCTGCCCCGCGCCGAGGCGCTGATGGCCGAGGGCGTCACTACCATCGAGATCAAGTCCGGCTACGGGCTGGAGCAGGAGGCGGAGCTCCGCCAGCTCCGCGCCGCCCGCCGCCTGGCCGAGGCGCTGCCCCTCGCGGTGCGGACGACGCTGCTCGCGGCCCATGCGGTGCCGCCCGAGTTCGCCGGGCGCCGGACGGACTACGCGCGGCTGGTGGCGGAGACGATGGTGCCTGCCGCCCGCGACCTTGCGGATGCCGTCGACATCTTCCACGACCCCCTCGCTTTCGATACCGAGGATGCGCGGCTCGTGATCGCCGCTGCGCAGCGCGCCGGCCTGGCGGTGAAGCTGCACGGCGACCAGCATGGCGACATGGGCAGCGCCGCGCTCGGCGCCGCCTGCGGCGCGCTCTCGGTCGACCATCTCGAACATGCGAATGCCGAGGGCCTCGCCGCCATGGGCCAGGCGGGGACCGTCGCCGTGCTGCTGCCCGGGGCGACGCTCTTCCTCCGCGAGACCCGCATCCCCGACATCGCCGCGATGCGCGCGGCCGGCGTCCGGATGGCCGTCAGCACGGACGTGAACCCGGGCTCCTCCCCTGCCCTCTCGCTGCTGCTGATGCTGAACCTCGCCTGCACCCTCTACCGGCTCACCGTCACCGAGGCGCTGCGCGGCGCGACCGTCGAGGCTGCGGCCGCGCTCGGGCTCGCCGATCGCGGGCGCCTGGCGCCGGGGCTGCGCTGCGACCTCGCGCTCTATCGCATCGCCCGGCCGGCCGAGCTCTGTTACTGGATGGGCCGCAACCCCTGCATCGGCCGCGTGCTGGAAGGACGCTGATGGATCTCGCCACCATGCTCGCCGTGATCCGTCGCGGCGTGCCGCTCGCCGAGGAATGGGGCATCGAGCTGCTGGAGGCCGAGGGTGGCCGCGCCCTGCTGCGCCTGCCCGCCTCCGCCCGGCTGCTGCGGCCGGGCAACACGCTCTCCGGCCCGGCGCTGATGGGGCTTGCCGATGTGGCGATGTGGGCGGCGCTGCTCTCGCTCGCCGAGGGGCGCGACAACAGCGTTACCTCCACCATGACGGTGAATTTCCTCCGCCCCGCCGGCAGCGGCCCGGTACTGGCCGAGGCACGCATCCTCAAGCGCGGCAAGCGGATGCTTTTCGGCGAGATCCTGATCCGCGCCGAGGCCAGCGAGGAGACCGCGGTGCATGTGACGACGACCTGGGCGGTGATCGCGCCGGCCTCGCCGTGAAGCGCCTCGCCCTCGCCGCGCTGCTGCTCGCCTCGCCGGCCGGGGCGGCGGGGTTCGATGAATTCCAGGTCTATGACGGGCGCACCGTCGAACCGGGCGTGCCCGACCTCAACATCCACATGAATGCCGGCCGTCGCGGCCGGCTCGGCGACGGGGCGCCACGCAACGGGCTGCTGGCGACGGCGGAGCTCGGCATCGCCACCGCGCCCTGGCACGCGGTGGCGCTGCTGCTGCCCTTCGCGCGGGAGTTCTCCGGCGACACCTACGGCGGTGGCTTCAAGTTGCGCAACAGCTTCGTCACCCCTGGGGCCGATACCCGACTCTTCGGCTATGGCTTGGATCTCGAGATCGGCCACCAGTCGGTTCGGTTCGCCGAAGCCAATCTGGCGCTCACCCTGCGGCCGATCATCGCCGTGCGGACCGGGCCCTGGCAGCTGATCCTCAATCCATCGGTGGTGTTCCCGCTCGGCCAGGACGGTCCGGTCTTCGCGCCCTCGGTGCGCGGCGTGCGGCAGGTGGCGCCGGTCGTCTGGCTTGGCGTCGAGCACTACATGGAGTTCGGTCGGCTGGACCGGCCGGAGGCGCCACGCGGCCAGTCACACCAGCTCTTCGTCACGACCGACATCAAGGTGAGCAACCGCTTCGCCCTGCATCTCGGCCTCGGCCATGGGCTGACCCAGGCGAGCGACCGCTGGCTCGGCAAGATGATCCTGAGCGTGGATTTCTAGAGCGGTTTCCGCTCGACCTGGCTCGCGGAACCCGCTCCAGCCTGTTGTTGGCTCTAGGCCATCTGCTCCAAGGCCGCCCAGGCGGAGAGCACCGCGCCCTCCTGCCAACCAGTGAGCCAGGAGAGGTATTCCCCAGCGAAGTGATATGGGCCTTCCGGCGCCCGCAGCCGCGGGTAGAGGCTGCGCCGCTGCTCCACCGTCCACTCCGCCCAGGCGCCGCGCGCCCGCGGCATCTGCCGCCAGGCGATGGAGACCGGCGACGCGACCTTCTGCGAGAAGCCCGGATGCAGCGTCTCGCAATCTGCGGCGATGGCGGCGGCGCGCTCGGCCGGGCTGCGGGCGCCGAAGCGCTCGCCGATTTCATCCTCCCAGATATAGGCGCCGATCAGAATGCCCTTTTCCGCGTGAAAGCCATGCGAGGGGTACCAGACCTGCGTCGCCTCCCGCGGCAGCCAGGAGATGCCGCCATAGATCGCATGATCCTCCTCCCAGAAGCGCCGCTCGCATTGGAAGGCGAGCTTGGCCGCCGCGGCATGATGCAGCGCCCCCAGCGCGGCCTTGCGCTCCGGCGAGAGGTCGCTGTCGAGCCGCTGCAGCACCGGCGCCGGCAGGGCGAGCAGGATGCGCGGCGCCTCCTCCTCACGCACCGCGCCGTCGGCGCCACGCCAGGCGGCCCGTGCGCCGGCCTCGGTACGGCGGAGCGACAGCACCTCGGCCCCAGTCACCAGCGCATCGCCCAGCGCGCTGGCCAGGGCGGCGGCGATCCGGTCCATGCCGCCGATCGGCTGCAGCATGGTCGCCGCGTAATCGATGCCCTCGGCGAAGGCCGCGCCTTCCCAGAGCGCCGGCTCCAGCAGCAGGCGCGGGTCGAGCGGCGTCACGGCGCGCGGCGGGGCGAGGCCGGCGCCGGGCGGCTCCACCCAGCCGGCGCGGGAGCTGCCGTGGTAGCGCATGTCCCGCCCGAGCGCGCCGAAGCGCCGCAGCATCGCCCGCAGCGCCTCGAGATCGGCCTCGCCGAGCGGCGCCTCGGCCGTGCCGCGCTCCAGCCCCTTGGCGGCGAGCTCGGCGACGAGCCCGCGCAGATCGGCCTGTACGCGCCGCATCGGCACCGGCCCGGCGGAGGAGGCGAGCAGTGCCGCCCGGTTCTCGTCGACCAGCACCTCGAGCGGCACGCCGAGCGCCCGGCAATAGCCGAGGATGCCGCGATGGTGGTGCGGGATGCGCGCCGGCCCCGGATTGGCATAGAGATGCGGCGCATCATCCCAGGCGACGCGCTGCGCCGGCACGCCCTCCTCCTCGACCAGATCGCCCGCGCGGAGCGTCATGCAGCGCCCTCCGGCGCGCGGGGCAGCCTCCAGGACCCGCACCGACCAGCCGGCGCGGCGCATCTCGAGCGCCGCGACCAGCCCGGCGATGCCGCCGCCGACCACGAGCACCCGCCGCCCGTCCCGCGGCAGCGCGGGTGGCGCGGCCGCGGCCGGGATCGCCGGCAGCCCGCCGAGGGCCGCGAGCACCGCGACCGCCGCCCGCGCCCCGCCCGCGGCAGCCGCACCCTCCAGCAGGGCGCGGCGGGAGATCATCGGCCGAGCCGCTCCGTGACTGCCCGCACCACTGCCGCCGTGCCGTCGCCCCCGCCGATATCGGCCGTGCGCAGCCCGGCGGCGAAGGCGGCATCCACCGCGCCTTCCAGCTCGGCACCGGCATCGGCAAAGCCCTGGCCAGCGCCGCGGCTGGCGAGCCAGTCGAGCATCATCGCCGCCGAGAGCAGCATCGCGGCCGGGTTGGCGATGCCCTGCCCGGCGATGTCGGGCGCGGTGCCATGCGCCGGCTGGAAGACGGCATGTTCGTCGCCGATATCGGCCGAGGGCGAGAAGCCCATCCCGCCCACCAGGCCGGCGGCGAGGTCGGAGAGGATGTCGCCGAACATGTTCTCGGTCGGCAGCACGTCAAAGGCCCAGGGGCGCCGCACCAGGTCGAGCGCCATGGCATCGACATAGTGATGCCCGCTCTCGACGCCCGGGAACTCGGCCGCAACACCGTCGAAGACCGCACGCATGAAGGCGAAGGCGCGGAAGACATTCGCCTTGTCCACCAGCGTCACCCGCCCCGGCCGCCCGAGCCGCGCCGCCCGTCGCTCGGCGAGGCGGAAGCTGAAGCGGGAGAGCTTCTCGGTCGTCGCGCGGGTGATGCGGAGCGTCTCCTCCGCCATGTCCTCCGTCACCAGCCCGGTGCCGCGGGAATGGAACAGCCCCTCGGTGCTCTCGCGCACCAGGACGAAGTCGATCCCCTGCGCGCGCGGATTGGCCAGCGCCACCGGCACGCCGGGAATGGCCCGGACCGGGCGCACGCCGGCATAGAGGCCTAGGCGGAAGCGCAGATCGAGCTGCGGCGCGATCTCCGTCCCGTCCGCCTGACGGATGCCGGGCCAGCCCATCGCGCCGAGCAGGATGGCATCGGCCGCCTCGGCGGCGCGGAAGCTGGCCTCGGGGAAGGCTTCGCCGGTCGCCTGGTAGTGGAAGGCGCCGGCCGGCAGCATCTCGGTCGAGAGGCCGATGCCGTGGCGGCGCGCGAGCGGCTCCAGCACCGCGAGCGTGGCCTCGGTCACCTCCGTCCCGATGCCGTCGCCCGGCAGCACCGCGATCCGTACCGAATTGGCGGCCATGCGCTTCCCCTTCCCGCAGCTTTGGCGCCATCCTGCGGCAAAGATCCTGGGAGGGACAATCATGCCTCACGCCACGCGCCGCAGCCTGCTGGCGGCCGCCGCCCTGCTGCCCGGCCTGGCCCGCGCGCAGCCGGCCTGGCCGGAGAAGCCGGTGCGCATCATCGTCCCCTTCCCGCCCGGCCAGGCGGCGGACATCTTCACGCGCCTCTATGCCGAGGAGCTGTCGCGCCGCTGGCCGCAGCGCGTCATCGTCGAGAACCGCGGCGGCGGGGCCGGGGCGCCGGCGCTCGAGGCGGGCGCCCGGGCGGCGCCGGATGGCTACACGCTGACGGCAGGAACCTCGGGGACGCTCGGCGTCAATCCCTCCGTGCTGCCGCGCATCCCCTATGATGCCGAGCGGGACTTCGCCTTCATCAGCAATGTCGTGGTGCTGCCGCTGCTGATCGTGGCGCATCCCTCGCTCGGCATGCGGACGCCGGAGGAGATCGTGGCGGCTGCCAAGGCAACGCCCGGGGCGATCGACCTGGCGACGGCGGGGCCGGCGACGAGCCAGCACATGTCGGCCGAGCTCTTCGTCCACCGCACCGGCATCCGGGTCAACATGGTGCATTACCGCGGCAGCGGCCCGGCCATGGCCGACCTGCTCTCCGGCAATGTCAGGCTGATGTTCGACAGCGTCGCCTCGGCCCTGCCGCATATCCAGGCCGGCAAGGTCATCCCCATCGCCGTCACGACGCCAGAGCGGGCGCCGCAGCTGCCCGGAGTGCCGACCATCGCCGAGACGGTGGCGCCGGGCTATGGCGCCTATGGCTGGACCGGACTCTGCGCCCCGGCGGGGACACCGGCGGAAGTCGTGCAGAAGATCAACGCCGATCTCGTCGCAATCCTGCGCCAGCCGGCGATGCAGGCGCGCTTCATCGAGCTGGGCGGCTCGGCGGCACCGGGCACGCCGGAGGAATTCGCGGCCTTCGTGCGGCGGGAGATCGCGCAATGGCGCGAGGTGGCCCGCATCGCCAATGTACGGCTGGAAGGATGAGAGACCCCGCGGCGCCGGGAGACGCCGCGGGAGCTAGGCCCGGCTCAGCCGCCGATGCGGTCGGAGGGCTGGGCGGCCATGGTCGGGCTGCCATTCGGCGCCGGGACATAGGACAGCGCCTGCTCGCGGCCACCGCCGACGAACTGGGCGATATAGCCGGTCGGAGCCTGGCCGGTGGTCGGGCCGACAGCGGCGACGCTGCGGTTGCCGGCCTCGCCGGTGATGCGGGCATAGCCGCCGCCGACGATGTTCTGGCTCGGCTCGGCATACTCGACCTGGGGGCCGCCATCGCCACCGCCACCGATCAGGCGGGGGCCGTTATCCTGGGCAAGCGCGGCACCGGCTGCGCCGAAGAGCACCACAGAGGCGATCAGTGCGTTGCGGAACATGGTTCTATCTCCTGGGGCACCGCCAATCGGCGCCGTGTTGGAGGGCTATATAGCGGGCGATTAGGTCGCGCACGACACACATGGCCGCATGACCGCCATGCAAGTCTTTCATGCACGATTAAGTCGCGCGATAGTTATTTGGAGATGTCAGGGAGGCCCCATCACCTGGGGATAAGCCATGAGCGAATCGCCATCGACGAGCCCGAGCCTGGACCTGAACGAGTTCCTCTGCTTCGCCCTGCATTCGACGGCGCAGGCGATCGGGCGCGCGAACAAGCCGATGCTCGAGAAGATCGGCCTGACCTACCCGCAGTACCTGGTCATGATCGTGCTGTGGAAGGAGGACAACCGCACCGTCAGCGCCATCGGCGAAAAGCTCTTCCTTGAGTCCAGCACGCTGACGCCGCTGCTCAAGCGCCTCGAAGCGCTCGGCTACATCCAGCGCGAGCGGGATGCCAAGGACGAGCGGCAGGTGCGCATCCGCCTCACCGATCAGGGCCGTGCCCTGCATGACAAGGCCTGCGAGCTGCATCCGGACTGGGTGGAGCAGGTCTTCGGTGGCGACATGAAGGCCGTCCACGACCTGAAGCAGCGCGTCATCGCCTTGCGGGACAAGCTGCTCTCGGTCGAGGGCTGATCACCGGGCCGGCGGGACGATGCGGCAGGCTTCCGCCGCTACGCGGGCCAGCCGCAGCATCCGCCGCGCCGCCACCGCCCCGGCCGCCGCTTCGCCGGCGAATTGCTCCAGCAGCTTGTTGGAGAGCAGCGCCCGCGCCGCCGCATCCACCGCCACATCCGTCGCCGCGACCGTCGCGGCATCGAACAGCGTCCGCCGCAGGAGCGCGACGGTTCCGGCCAGGCCCGGCCGCAGCCCGTGCAGCGCCGCCACCTGCCGCACCAGCCGCACCCCGCGCCAGGCGAAGACCAGCGCATCCAGCCCCGGCGAGGGGCTGATTGCGGTGATCGAGAAGGCCTGCACGGCCGCCACGCGGCCGAGCCCGGCCGCCTCCGCATCCAGCAGCCGCAGGGGACCGCCCTCGAGCAGCGCGCGCAACTCCTCCGTGCTGCCGGCCTGGCGCAGCGCCGGCTGCAGGCTCGCCGCCTCGGCGACGCCGCCGGCCCAGCGCAGCGCCTCGGCCCGCGCAGCCTCCAGGTCCTGCCGGGCGAAGGCCGCCCGCGCCCGGTCCACTGCCCGCAGCGCGGCGAGGCTCCGCAGCTCCCGCAAGGCGCCGCCCGCCACCAGGCCGAAGCCGAGCCCCACCACGCCGAGCGTCGCCCAGCCCTGAACCGGCCCGCGGGCGAACTGGTCGACGACGAAATTTGCCGCATCCAGCGCCGCCAGGCCAAGGCCGAGCACCGCCGCCCCGGCCGCCGCCCGGCCGAGCCCGGACCAGCGCGACCGCGGGACGGGTACGGCCACTGGCACCACCGCCTGCTCCCATCGGAAGTCGAGGCGGGGCGCCGGCTCCTCCAGGATCACTCGCGGACCTCTCGGCGCATCGCTCACAGCAGGTCTCCGATCAGCGCCGCCAGCAGCGCATCCAGCCCAAGATGCGGAACGCCGGAGCCGCCCGCCGCGTCCAGCCGCGGCGGCTGGAATTCCGGCATCTCGAAGAAGCCATGCTCCCAGAAGCCCGGCTCCGGCGGCCGCAGCGGGATCTCGCCCGGATAGACCTTGGCGCTCCGTCCGTTCTCCAGCAGCAGCCCGCGCACGGCGGCGACCGGGCGGCCATCCAGCACTGCCACGTCATCCTCCGTGCAGCGAAGCGAGGCGAGGGCGTGGACACTGGTCGGCACGCCCGCTTCGCTCGCCAGGCCCTGCGGCCCGGCGACCAGATGGCCGAGCAGCGCCGCCAGCGCATCCCGCTGCCGCGCCGGGACGTGGTCGGCCTTGGTCGCGGCGAAGGCGATGCGGCTGATGCCAGCCCCGGTCAGCCAGTCAAGCCAGCCATTGCCATGCCGCAGCGCGCCGGCGATGGCCGAGAGCGCCTCCGCCGTATCCTCGAAGGCCGCCTGCCCGGCATGCAGCGAGCCCAGCACATCGACCAGCACCGCCTGCCGGTCGAAGCGGCGGAAGAAGGGCTCGAAGAACTCCGACCGCTGCGCCGCGACATAGGCGCCATGGCGCTCCGCCAGCAGCCCCGACAGGCCGCCGCCCCGCGGATGCGGCAGCGGGAAGAACCAGAGCAGCGGCGTCTCCCCCCGCGGCCCGGGATTGAGGACCCGCCCCGGCTGCAGGAAGCGGAAGCCGAGCCGGTCCCGGCATTCGCGCAGCGCATCGCGGTAGAGCGCATGGCCGCGCCGCGCCAGCGCCTCATCCGCCGGGGCCTGGGCCGGCAGCGCCTCCACCCAGCCGAGGAATTCCCGCGCCGCGGCCGCCCCTTCCGCCCGGCGCAGCCGCCGCAGCGCCTCGGCCGACCACGCGGCATAGGACTGATCGAGCATCGGCAGGTCGAGGAGCCATTCGCCAGGATAGTCGAGCAGCTCCAGCGTCACCGTCCGCCGCCCGATCAGCCCGCCGAGCAGGCTGCCGAGGCTGCTGCCGCGCTCCAGGTCGAGGGTCAGTTCAAGGGTGGAGAGATCATCCGTCCGCCCCGGCCAGGCCGGCGGATCGGCGGCGAGCGCCGCCAGATGCGCCTCCACATCGAAGCGCGGCAGCGCCTCGCTCGCCGAGGGCACCAGCCGCACCCCGCGCAGCCGCCCCCCGGCGGCCTGCTCCAGCAGCGGCAGCGTCCGCCGCCCCCGCCCGGCCGCCAGCAGGTTGGCGACCATGGCGGTGAGGAAGACCGTCTTGCCCGCCCGCGTGAGGCCGGTGACCGCGAGCCGGATGCGCGGCTGGCCGATCAGGGTGCGGAAGCCGCGCTCGGGCATCTCCGCCAGGTCGCGGAGGAGGCCGAAAGGATCAGCGGGCATCGGCAGAGCGGGTCCCCCTTGTCTCGGCCCGGGGTGTAGGGGCCGGCCGGGGCAGCGGCAAGGCAGGCCCCGGATCACGGATAGGGGCGCGGCCTCGCCATGCGGCTCCACACTGGTTAATGTGACACCGCAACAGGAAGCGGCAGGATGGGTCAATCGAGCGGCGATCCGGGCTGATGGCCGGCGCGCCCGATCTCCAGTGCGAGCGGGTCAAGGCGCATTTCGCCCAGCTCCCGCTCGTCCTGGCGACCAGCCTGGGCAATGCGGCCATCGCCACGGCCCTGCTGGTGTTCGATCTTGGCCAGCGGGCGGCGCTCGGCTGGTTCGCCGTCATATTTGGCCTGACTGCGCTCCGCGCCCTCAGCTGGCGTCGTTATTGGCAGAGCCCTCGGCCGGAGGACCCGCGCTGGGCCCGGGTGGTGCTGGCCGGCAGCATGGCCTCGGGTCTCGGCTGGGGCCTCGGCGCGCTCTGGCTGATGCCGACAACGGAGGGCTACCAGCTCTTCTGGCTGTTCATCATCGGCGGCATGTGCGCCGGCGCCGCGGCGGTGCTCTACCCCTTCTACCCGGCGGTGCTCGCCTTCCTGCTGCCGGCAGGCTTGCCCGTCGCCCTGCGCGTCGCCAGCGAGGGCGGCCCGCGCAACCTGGTCGAGGCGCTGCTGCTGCTCGGCTTCGTGCTCGCACTCAGCATCTCGGCACGGCGATCGAGCCGGCAATTCGATGCGATGATCCGCCTCCAGCTCGACCTGACCGCGCTCCAGGCCCGCCTCGCCGTCGAGATCGCGGAGCATCGGGCGACCGAGGCCAGCCTCGTTCAGGCCCAGAAGATGGAGGCGGTCGGCCACCTCACCGGCGGCATCGCGCATGACTTCAACAACCTGCTGATGGCGGTGCTCGGCAGCCTGAAGCTGCTGCGGAAGCGCCTGCCGGAGGAGGATGCCAAGGCCCGCCAGCTGCTCGACAATGCGCTCGCCGGGGCGGAGCGCGGCGCCGGGCTGACGCGGCGCCTCCTCGCCTTCGGCCGCCGCCAGCCGAGCCAGCCGGAACGGGTGGAGCTGCCCCGGCTGGTCCGCGGCATGGCCGACCTGCTGCGCAACTCGCTGAGCGCGGCCATTCAGCTCCATCTCCGCCTGCCGGCCGACCTGCCGCCGGTGCAGGTGGATCCCAACCAGCTGGAGCTCGCCCTGCTCAACCTCGTGGTCAATGCGCGGGACGCAATGCCGGGCGGCGGCACCATCACCATCAGCGGCCGGGTGGCGGAGCCCGAGCCGGAGACCTTGCCGCCCGGCGCCTACACCGTTCTCTCCATCGCCGATACCGGCGAGGGGATGGACGAGGCGACCCTCGCCCGCGCCACCGAGCCCTTCTTCACGACCAAGCCGGCCGGCAAGGGGACGGGCCTCGGCCTGCCCATGGTGCAGGGGCTGGCGCATGGTTCGGGAGGGCAGTTCCTGCTCCGCAGCGTCCCCGGCATCGGCACCGAGGCGGAGCTCTGGCTGCCCCAGGCCCCGGCCGAGGCGGTGGCGGAGGCCGTGCCGAGCCCCGGCCCGGCCGCACCGCCGCCCCCCATGATCCGGCGCACGGTTCTGCTGGTCGATGACGACCCGCTGGTGCTGGCCAGCACCCGCGCCATGCTGGAGGATCTCGGCCATGTCGTGCTGGAGGCCAGCTCCGGCCCGCAGGCGCTGGAGCTGCTGCGCGCCGGCCGCGCCGCCGACCTCGTCATCACCGACTATGCGATGCCGGGGATGACGGGCGTGCAGCTCGCCACGGCCATCCGTCAGCTACGACCCGGGCTGCCGGTGCTGCTGGCGACCGGCTATGCCGAGGTGCCGGGGGAAGGCGACGCCGCCCTGCCCCGGCTGGAGAAGCCCTTCGACGCCGAGGCGCTCGCCCGGGCGACGAACGGCTCCTGAGCGGCTCAGCGCTGGATCAGCTCGATCTTGTAGCCGTCCGGATCCTCGACGAAGGCGATGATCGTGGTGCCGAACTTCACCGGCCCGGCCTCGCGCGTCACCTTGCCGCCGCCCGTGCGCACCTTCTCGCAGGTCGCCGCCACATCCGGCACGCCGACCGCGAGATGGCCAAAGGCATTGCCCTGCTCGTACTTCTCCGTGCCGTAGTTGTAGGTGAGCTCGATCTCGCCCTGCCCTTCGGCATTACCCTCGCCATAGCCGAGGAAGGCGAGGGTGTACTTGCCATCCGGCACGTCGCGGCGGCGCAGCTCCTTCATCCCGAGCAGCTCGGTGTAGAACCGCACGCTGCGGTCGAGGTCGCCGACCCGGATCATGGTGTGCAGGAATTTGCTCATGGCGTCGTCTCCTTGAGGAATTCATCAGGGTCGAGGGCGAGCAGGAAGAGCCCGGCCGCATCGGCCGCCGCCACCGTGGCGGGCCGGTCCACGACGATGGTGCCGCGCGCCTCGATGGCAATGCCGACCAGCCCCGCCGCGGCGGCGCCGGCGACCGTCACCGGGCCAATGGTCGGCAGGTCCACCCGGCGATCCTGCCCCGGCTTGACCAGCTTCACCAGTACGCCGCCGGGGCCCTCCCGCCTGAGGCCGGCGCAACGTGCCAGCAGGGCGTCGGTGCCCTCGATCGCCTCGACGCCCAGCACCAACCCCTGCTGGATCACCGCGCATTGGCCGACATCGACCGCCCCGAGCGCCCGCACCACGGTGATGCCACGGCGGATATCCCCCCGCGCCAGCGCCTGAGGCGCCGCCGCGCCGAGCAGCCCGGGCTCGGGCAGGATGTCGCGGACGATGGCCTGGGAGGGAACGACCTCGAACCCGTCCTCCTCGAGGATGCGGACCACGGCCCTGAGCAACCCGTCATCCCCCTGCCAGGCCGCGATGCCGACCCGCAGCAGCATGCGGGCCATGCCGGCATCCGGCCGGATGGCCATGAGGGAGGGCCGCTGCGCCCTTCCGCACATGACGATCTGGCGCACGCCATGGGCCCGGAACTGCTCGATGGCATGGCCGCCGGCCCCGACGCGGACGGTGATATGCGGGACGTGGCCGAAATCGGCCGGATCGGCCCAGCCCTCCACCACCACGGCGAAGACCTGCCGGCCGGCGGCCTGGGCGGCGGCGATGACGCGGAGCGGCATCTGCCCGCCGCCTGCGATGAGGCCGAGCGGGCCCTGATCGGGGCTCATCGCCTGGCCGTCAATGACCGTCCCCATTCTCCTCATCCACGCCGCCGAGTTCCGGCGCCGTCATCCGCCCCGGCCGGACGAGCTGCCGGCGGCGGCTGGAGTCGCGGACGAAGGCGATGATCTCCATCACCAGCGGCTCATCCGCGTAGCGCTCCTCGGCCTGGGCGAGCTTCACCGCGAACTCTCCGGGGTCCTTGAAGAGGAGGTTGTTGGCGACGCGCAGGGTGCGGAGCTGGTCCCGGCTCGCCCCGCGGCGCAGCAAGCCGATCTTGTTGAAGCCGACGAGCCGGGCCGGCAGGCCGAAGACATAGCCGAAGGGCGGGATGTCGTTGGTGACGCCGGCGAGGCCGGAGACCATAGCGAGCCGCCCGATCCGCACCGTCTGGTGCACCGCCGCACCGCCGCCCACGAAGGCGCCGTCACCGACATGCACATGCCCGCCGAGCATCACATTGTTGGCGAGGATCACGCCCTCCCCCACCATGCAGTCATGCGCGACATGCGCCTGCGCCATGAGCATGCAGCCGGCGCCGACGCTGGTGACGCCGCCGCCGCCGACCGAGGCGCGATGGATGGTGCAGCCCTCGCGCACCAGCGTCCGGGCGCCGAGCTCGCAGCGGGTCGGCTCGCCCTTGTACTTGGTGTCCTGCGGCGGGGTGCCAATGGAAGCGAAGGGCAGGATGCGGGCGCCGGCGCCGATCCGCGTCGCGCCCTCGACGACGACATGCGAGACGAGCTCGACCCCTGCCTCCAGCACCGCCTCGGGGCCGACATGGCAGAAGGGGCCGATGCGGACATCATCCGCGATCTGCGCGCCGGATGCGACGATTGCGCTGGGATGGATCTGCGCCAAGGGCTCAGCGGTCCAGGATCATCGCAGTATAGGTCGCCTCGGCCACCACCTTGCCGTCCACCTTCGCCTCCGCCGCGAATTTCCAGATGTTGCCGCGCTGCCGATCCTTATTGACATGGATGCGCAGCTGGTCACCCGGATGCACCGGCTTGCGGAATTTCGCGCCTTCGACCGACATGAAATAGACCAGCTTGCCGCGCGCTGCGGGGCCGAGCGTCTCAACCACCAGCACGGCCGCAGTCTGCGCCATGCTCTCGACGATCAGCACGCCCGGCATCACCGGATGCTCCGGGAAATGGCCCTGGAAGAAATTCTCGTTGATGGTGACGTTCTTGATGCCGACGCAGGAATGGTTCTTCCGCACCTCGACGATGCGGTCCACCAGCAGGAAGGGATAGCGATGCGGGATGGCGCGCATGATCTGCGCGATGTCGAAGGCCTCGACCCGCCCCGTCTCATCCACCGGACCGGCGGTCTCCGCCGCCCTCGCCTCGCTCGCATCCATCGCTTAGCCTGCCTTCCCCTCATCCTTTGAGCCTGGCGCGGCGCCCATTTTCCGCAGCCGGGCAATCGCGCGCCAGAACTCCCGGACCGGCCAGGCCGGGCTGCCGATGACATCCGTCTTCGCAGGCACATCGTTCATGACCCCGGCCTGCCCGCCGATGCGGGCGCCGCTGCCGATCTCAAGATGGCCGGCGATGCCCGCCTGGGCCGCGACCTGTACATAGTCGCCAAGCACGGTAGAGCCGGAAATGCCGGCCAGACCGACGATGATGCAGCCCCGGCCAGTGCGCACGTTGTGCCCGACCTGCACCAAATTGTCGAGGCGCGAGCCCGGCCCGATGACCGTATCGCCCTGGCTGCCGCGATCGACGCAGCTATTGGCGCCGATCTCGCAGAAGTCACCCAGCAGCACCCGGCCGAGCTGCGGCATGGTCTCGAAGCCGCCCTCCGGCGTCGGCGCGAAGCCGAACCCCTCCTGCCCGATCCGCGCACCCGGATGAAGCACCACCCCGCGCCCGGCGACCGCATGGCTGATGCTGCACTGCGGATGCAGCCGGCAGCCATCGCCGAGCTCCACCCCCGGCCCGACCACCGCATGGGCGCCGATGATGCAGCCGCGGCCGATCCTCGCGCCGGCCCCGATCACCGCGCAGGGCCCGATCTCGCACCCCTCCCCGACGACCGCGTCGCCGGCGACGACGGCGGTCGGGTGCACCCCCGGCACCGGCGCCGGCGCCGGGTGGAACAGCGTCGCCACTCGGGCAAAGGCGAGGTAGGGCGTGACTGCGACGATGGCGACCGTGCCCTCGGGCACCTGCCCGGCCAGCGCGGGTGCGAGCACCACCGCACCCGCCTTGGTGGCGGCCAGCGCCGGCAGGTACTTCCGGTTGTCGAGGAAGCTCACCTCGTCCGGTCCTGCCGCTTGCAGCGAGGCGACGCCGGTGAAGCGCCGCGCCGGGTCGCCGGCGCTCTGCCCGCCGGCGGCAAGGAGGATGTCGGCCAGCGTCTGCTGGCCGGTCGAGGCGAAGAAGCGCGGATCGACCGCCACGGCCGCCCCCTGGTTCAGCGCCGCTGCTGCTGCGCCGCCGGGGCCGGCACGGCCGGCCGGGCGGGTGCCTGGGCGGCCGGAGCCTCGGCCCCGCCGGCGGCGTCAGGCGGCATGGTCACGCTGCGCAGCGTCCGGTTGAACTGCTGCGCCACCTCCTCCGTCAGGTCGAAGGGCGGGTCGTTGAAGATCACCAGCGGCCGCGGCAGCACGAGGTTCACCTTCCGGCTCGCCGCCACCTGGCGGATGATGCCGCCGAGCGCCTGCTCGATCTCCTGCAGCGCCTGCTGCGCCGCCTGCTCGATGGCGCGCGAGCGCTCGCGGAAGATGCGCTGGCTGTCGGTGATGCGATCCTGCAGCGCCCGCTCCCGCTCACGAAGCTGGTCGGGCGGCAGCGATGCGCGCTGGTTCGCCAGCTGCTGCTGCTGCTCGCGCCAGGTGTTCTGCTCGCGCTGGAGGTCGTCGTTGAGCCGCTGGCGGCGCCGCTCGATCTCGTCCCGCACCTGGTTGAAGGCGGTCGAGACGCGCTGGATCTCCGGCACGTCGACGATGCCGATGATGGCGTCCGGCGGCTGCTGGCCGGGCGGCAGCGGCGCCGGTGCCTGGGTGCTCGGCCGCCCTTGCTGGGCCTGAGGCGGGCGCTGCTGCTGCGCCGGCTGGGCCGGGCGCTGCTGCTGCGGCTGCTGTTGCTGCTGCGCCGGCCGCTGCCCCCCGGGGATGAAGAAGCCCGGATCCTGCTGCTGCTGGGCGAGCGCCGGCCCTCCCACCAGGGCAGCAATCACCATCGCCGAGGCGGAGTGGAACAGGGCGGACGAAACGCGAGAGGCTGGCATCGGCAGGACAATCCCAGGGTTCAAATGATCAGGGTCGCAAGCTGCGGTCAGAACCGGGTGCCGAAGCCGAACCGGAAGACCTGCGTCTCGTCGTAGGACTTCTTCACCACCGCCTGGGCGATGTCGATGTTGATCAGGCCGAAGGGGCTGCGCCAGGAGACGCCGACGCCGGCGCCGACCCGAGGCGAGGAGTCGTCGGCGATGCCGGCGCCCTTCTCGGATTGCGAAAGCGACCCGACATCGACGAAGGCGCGGCCGACCAGGCCCAGTTCGGACGGCAGGGGCAGCGGGTAGCGCATCTCGGTCGTCTGCGTCCAGAGCAGACGCCCGCCGAGGCTGTCCCGCGTGTTGAGGTCGCGTGGCCCTGCGCCGGCGATGCGGAAGCCGCGGAGATTCTCGCCGCCGAGGAAGAAGCGGTCGATGATGCGGTCCCGCTTGCCGAACAGGTCCTCAAGGTAGCCGACGCTGCCGGAGATGGAGAGCAGGTAGTCCGGATCGCCGAGCCAGGATTCAAGCGGGATGTAGTAGGTGCCGTCGAGCCGCGCGCGCAGATAGGCCACGTCGCCGCCGAGGCCGGCGAAGTCGGTGCCGAGCCGAAGCACCGCGCCGCGCCGCGGATCGACGATCGAATCGCGCAGGTCATAGGTCAGCGTCTGGCCGATCTGCGACAGCAGCGTCGTGCCCTGCTGCTCGGTGATGAAGCGCGAGGCGCCGAACGCGACATCGGTGATGCGGCGGTTGGTGAGCGTGTAGGCCCAGGTCTGCCGCAGCCGCTCGTTGAAGGCATAGCCGGCGCGGAGGGTGAAGCCCTGCCTTTCCTCGCGGTAGGAGGCGATGTTCAGCAGGTTGCGCTGGACGTAGAAGACGTCGATGCCGGCCGCGAGGTTGCGGTTGAGGAAATAGGGATCGGTGACCGAGATGTCGACCTGGCTGCGGCGCTGCGCGATGGTGCCGTTGATGCGCGCATCGATACCGGTGCCGAGCAGGTTGCGCTCGCGCAGGCCGACATCGGCCAGCGCGCCCGCATCCGTCGAGTAGCCGCCGCCGATCGAGACCTCGCCCGTGGCGCGCTCCGCCACCTGGGTGTTGAGGATCGCCCGGTCCGGCGCCGTGCCTGGGGTCGAGGTGACCTGCACGTCGGAGAAGTAGCCGAGGTCGCGCAACCGCTGCCGGCTCCGCCTGATCTGCGCGGCATTGAAGGCATCGCCCTCGGCCAGGCGGAACTCGCGGCGCAGCACGCGGTCTTGGGTGCGGGTATTGCCGTTGATTTCGATGCGCTCAACATAGACGCGCGGCGCCTCGTTGATCTCGAAGGTCAGGTCGACCCGGCGGTCCTCGCGGTTGCGGGTGATGCGCGGCTGCACGTCGACGAAGGGGAAGCCGCGGAGGTTCGCGGCATCCTGGATCGCCTGCGCGGTGCGCTCGACGACGTCGCCGTCATACCAATCGCCTTCCGAGACATCGACGAGCCGCCGGACGCTCGCGGCATCGAGATTGCGGAGGTTGGAGACGACCTCCACCTTCCCGACGCGGTAGCGCACGCCCTCGTCGACCGAATAGGTGACGAAGAAGCCGGTGCGGTCCTGCGCCAGCTCCGCCGTCGCGTTGGTGACCTGCACATCGGCATAGCCGTTGCGGAGGTAGAAGCGGCGCAGCAGCTCCCGGTCGAAGGTCAGGCGCTCCGGGTCGAACTGGTCGGAACTCGAGAGGAGGCGGTACCAGGCCTGCTCCTTGGTCGCCACGATCTCCTTCAGCTTGCTGTCGGAGTAGGACTCGTTGCCGACGAAATTGATGCGGGCGACGAGGGCAGCCTCGCCCTCCTGGATCTCGTAGACGACGTCGATGCGGTTCTGGTCGCGCTGGATGATCTTCGGCTCGACCGTGGCGGCGAAGCGGCCGCGGCGGGCATAGAGCTCCATGATCCGCTGCCGGTCGGCCTGCACCGCCTGGGTGGTGTAGACGGCGCGCGAGCGGAGCTGGACCTCCTTGCCGAGCACGTCGTCCGAGATCTTGCGGTTGCCCTCGAAGGCGACCCGGCTGACGATCGGGTTCTCCGTCACCTGGACGAGGACGCGGCCGCCCTCGCGGCGGATCTGCACGTCGCTGAACAGGCCGGTCGCGTAGAGCGACTTCAGGCTGCGGTCGAGCCGGTCGGCATCGAAGGAGTCGCCCGGCTGCAGCAGCATGTAGGAGCGGATGGTGTCGCCCTCGATGCGCTGGTTGCCGGCGACGTCGATGCCCTCGACCATGCCATCCGCGACCGGCGCGCGGGCCGGCACGGCGCGCCGCGCCGGGGGCCGCTGCTGCAGCTGGGCCTGCTGCTGGCGGGCCCGGGCCCCTTCCGGCGGACGATTCTGCGCCTCGGCCGCCGCCGGGATGAGACCCGAGGCGATGCAGGCAGTGGCGGCGAGAAGAACACGGAAGGAAGGGAGCAAAGGGCAGGCCCGTAACGTTGGGGTTCAGCGAGCGGGCCGGAGAATAGCCGCGCTCCACCGCCACCGCCACCCCACACCTCGCGCCTTCGCTACTAATCCGCTCAAAGACTTAGCCGGCAGACCGGAGAGCGGGCGAAAACCCGCCCCCGCCTAGCCGACGAGGCCCGACACCCAGCGCCCGATGGCGCCGCCCGCGATGTCGTTCCAGGATGCGAAAAGGAAGAGCGAGACGAGCAGCGCGAATCCGGCCCGGAAGCCATATTCCTGCGCCCGTGGCGGCAGCGGGCGGCCGCGGACCGCCTCCGCCGCATAGAAGACGAGATGCCCGCCATCGAGCAGCGGGATCGGGAAGAGGTTCAGCAGGCCGAGGCTCACCGAGAGCAGCGCCATCAGGTTGATGAGCGGCGACAGGCCGAGCGAGGCTGCCTCCCCCGAGACCTCGGCGATGCGGATCGGCCCGCCGAGTTCCTTCGCGCTGCGCTCGCCGACGATCATCTCGCCGATGCCCTTCAGCGTCAGCCAGGTGATGTCCGCCGTCTGCACCGCCCCGGCGGCCACCGCGGAGAACGGGTCCAGCCGCTCGAATCGGGAAGCGCCGCCCTGGATGCCGAGCACGCCGACCGGGCCGCTGCCGGTGTCGCGCACCTCCGGCACCACGGTCACGACCTGCTCCGCGCCGTCGCGGCTGACGGCGACCGCCACCGGCGTGCCGGCCCGCGGCTGGATGTAGCGCTGCACCTGCTCGAACCGGCTGACCCTCTGCCCGTCGAGGGAGACGATCGAGTCGCCCGGCATCAGCCCTGCGCGTGCCGCCGCCGAACCCTCGACCACCGTGGTGATGCCCGTGCCACCCATCGGCTGCCCGACAGTCATGAACAACCCGGCGAAGAGCAGGATGGCGAGCAGGAAATTGGCGACAGGCCCGGCCGCCACGACGATGGCGCGGCTGCCGACCGACTTCTCGTGGAAGGTCCGCCCCGGCTGCCAGCCTGCCCGCGCCTCGGGCGTGGCATCCTCGGGCGTCTCCTGCCCATGCAGCTTCACGTAGCCGCCAAGCGGAATCCAGCCGAGCCGCCATTCCGTCCCGCGCCGGTCGCGCCCCCGGAGCAGCGGCCGGCCGAAGCCGATGGAGAAGGCATCGACATGCACGCCGCGCCAGCGGGCGGCGAGGTAGTGCCCCATCTCATGGACGAAGACGAGAACGCCGAGGACGACGGCGAAGGCGATCAGCGTGCGCGGCAGGGCCGGCAGCAGGTTCCAGAGATAGCCAAGCACTTCCAAAGCCGTCGCTCCTGCTCAGGCGGCCGACCGCCTCGCAGCGAGCCGGCCGGCCTCTTCACGCGCCGCCGTATCGACGGCCAGCACCGCCTCGAGCCCGTCGATGGCCGGGTTGCCGAGAGCGTCCAGCGTCTCCTCCACCACCGCGGCGATGTCGAGGAAGCCAAGCCGCCGCCCGAGGAACAGCGCCACCGCCACCTCGTTGGCGGCATTCAATATGGTGGTGGCGCCCTGCCCCGCCTGCAACGCCGCCCGGCTTAGCCGAAGGGCGGGGAATCGTACCGTATCCGGAGCGAAAAATTCCAGCGTCCCGAGCGCGACGAGGTCGAGCCGGGGCACGTCCACCGCCATCCGCTCCGGCCAGGCCAACGCATGGGCGATGGGCGTGCGCATGTCCGGCGAGCCGAGCTGGGCGAGGACCGAGCCGTCGGCATACTGGACGAGGCCGTGCACGGTCGACTGCGGGTGGATCAGGATCTCGATCCGCGCCTCCGGCACCGGGAAGAGCCGGGCGGCCTCGATCAGCTCGAGCCCCTTGTTGAACATGGTCGCGCTGTCGACCGAGATCTTGGCCCCCATGGACCAGACCGGGTGGCGCACCGCCGCCTCCGGCGTCGCCGCCCGCATGGTAGTGAGGTCGGCATTGCGGAAGGGCCCGCCCGAGGCGGTCAGCACGATCTTCTCGATCACCGCCGGGTCGCGCGTGTCGAGCGCCTGGAAGATGGCGTTGTGCTCGGAGTCGACCGGCAGGAGCGTCGCCCCAGACCGGCGGGCCTCGGCGAGGACGATCTCGCCAGCGCAGACCAGGCTCTCCTTGTTGGCGAGCGCCAGCGTGCCGCCGCGCTTCAAGGCGGCCAGGGTGCTGCGCAGGCCGGCGGCGCCGACGATCGCAGCCATGGTCCAGTCGGCCGGGCGGGCCGCGGCCTCGATCACCGCCTCCGGCCCCGCCGCCGTCTCGATGCCGCTGCCGGCCAGCGCCTCGCGCAGCGCGCCGAGGCAGGCGGGGTCGGCCACCACCGCGAGCCGCGCGCCGAAGCGCCGGGCCTGGGCGGCGAGCGCCGTCACGTCCCGCCCGGCAACCAGCGCCTCCACCGCGAAGCGCCCGGGCGGCGCCGCCTCCAGCAGGGCCATGGTGCTGCGGCCGACCGAGCCGGTACAGCCAAGAACGGTGATGCGCTTCAACGCCATAAGGCTTCCCCAGGCCCCAGCAGCACGCCAAGCAGCGCCGCAGCGGGCGCAGCCGAGATAACCCCGTCCAACCGATCCAGAAGGCCGCCATGGCCGGGGATGAGGCGGGAGGAGTCCTTCACGTTGAAGCGCCGCTTGATCCAGCTTTCGAACAGGTCCCCAGCCTGCGAAAGCAGGCTCAGGATGCCGGCGATCACGAGCACCCGTGCAAGGGGCACCGTCGCCGGCTCCATGACATACGCCGAGAGCGCGCCGACCGCCATCGCGGAGACGAGCCCGCCCCCCGCGCCCGACCAGGTCTTGTTCGGCGAGATCGCGGGGGCGAGCTTCGGCCCGCCCAGGGCTCGGCCGGCGAGATAGGCGCCGATGTCGCTCGACCAGACGATGAGGAACAGGAAGATGACGTTGCGCAGACCGGCCACCGCATCCCCGCGGAGATGAATCAGCGCCACGCCGGCGAGGCCGATATAGACCACCCCGAAGGCCAGCCAGAAGCCCGGCACCGCCCGGCGGAAGCGCGGCGGCTCCGCGATGGCCCATAGCCCGGCGAACCCCACCCCCAGTACGGCGAAGGCCCAGAGCCAGGCCCCGCCCACCGCCAGCACGCCGGCCAGCAGCACCGCGACCGGCACCACCAACCCGGGCGGGCGCTTGGTGGAGAAGCCGCAGAGCCGCACCCATTCCCAGGCGAGCAGGGCGACCGCGGCCGCCATCAGCGCCGTCCAGGCCTCCGCTCCGAGCCAGACGCAGAGCAGAGCCGCCGGCCCGAGCAGCAGGGCGGAGAGCGCACGCTTGCGCAGGTCGGGCCAGCGCGAGGCGGGCCGGGCAGCCGGGTCGGTCACGCGCGGCGGTCGCTCATCCCATGCGGGCGCCGAAACGCCGCTCCCGCCGACCATAGTCGCGGAGCGCCCGCGCCAGGTGCTCGGCGCCGTAATCCGGCCAGAGCACGTCCTGGAAGACGAACTCGGCATAGGCCGCCTGCCAGAGCAGGAAATTCGACAGCCGCTGCTCGCCCGAGGTGCGGATGATGAGGTCCGGATCCGGCATGCCCGCGGTGAAGAGATGCCGGGCGAAGGCCGCCTCGTCGATCGCCTCCGGGTCGAGCCGCCCGTCCCGCGCCGCCGCCGCCATCGCCCGCGCCGCGGCGACCATCTCATCCCGCGCGCCGTAGCTGAGGGCGACGTTGACGTTCAGCCGCGTGCCCCCGGCGGTGACCGCCTCGGCCTGGTCGATCTCTCGCACCGTCTCGGCGCCGAAGCGCGCCCGGTCCCCGATCACCCGGAGGCGGATGCCCTCCTTGGCGAAGGTCGCCACCTCGGAGCGGAGGTAGACGCGCAGCAGCCCGGTGAGCGCCGTCACCTCGTCGGCCGGGCGGAGCCAGTTCTCCGAGGAGAAGGCGAAGAGGGTCAGCCAGCCGATGCCCTGGCGGCCGCAGCCCTCGATGACGCGGCGCACCGCCTCCGCCCCCGCCTTGTGGCCGAGCGCCACCGGCAGGCCGCGCGCCTCCGCCCAGCGGCGGTTGCCATCCATGATGATCGCCACATGCTGCGGCAGCGCGCCCGGGGAGGCGGTGTCGGGCAGCGGCTGGAGCTTGGGGGCGCCGGACACGAGGCTCAAACCTGCCGGATGTCTTTCTCTTTCTCGGCGAAGGTGCTGTCGATCTGCTTGATGTACTGGTCGGTCAGCTTCTGCACCTCGTCGGACCAGTGCTTGACGTCGTCCTGGCTGATCGGCGCCTTCTTGTCCTTCTCCTGCGCCTTCACCTGCTCCATTCCGTCGCGGCGGACGCCGCGGATCGCCACCTTGGCGCTCTCGGCATACTTGCCGGCGGTCTTGATGAGCTCGTTGCGACGCTCCTGCGTCAGCGGCGGCAGCGGCACGCGGATCACCTGGCCCTCGGTCTGCGGGTTGAGTCCGAGGCCCGAGTCGCGGATGGCGATCTCGACGGCCTTAACGACCGACTTGTCCCAGACCTGCACCGAGAGCAGCCCCGGCCCGGAGACCGAGACATTGGCCACCTGGTTCAGCGGCTGGTTGTTGCCATAGGCCTCGACCCGGATCGGCTCGAGCAGCGCCGGGCTGGCGCGGCCGGTGCGCAGGCCGGAGAATTCCTTCTTCAGCATCTCGATCGCGCCGTCCATGCGGCGCGTCAGATCCTGTTTCAGCGTCTTGAGGTCGGCCGGCATGGCCTGTCTCTCCCGATCGGTGCGGCCCTGGACAGCGTCCGGAGCCTCGTCACGTCGCGCCGAGGGCGCATCTGAGCCCACTCCACCATGCGAAGATGGCGGGAAGCAGGCGGCGGCGTCAGTGTTGCTCGACCACCGTGGTGAACTTCCCCTCGCCCTGCATCACGGCGGTGAAGGCGCCGGGCTCGTGGATATTGAAGACGATGATCGGCAGCTTGTTCTCGCGGCACAGGCTGATCGCGGCGGCGTCCATCACCAGCAGGTCCCGCGCGAGCATGTCGAGATAGGTGAGCGTCACGTAGCGCTCCGCCTTCGGGTTCTTCCGCGGGTCGGCGGAATAGACGCCATCCACCTGCGTGCCCTTGAAGAGCGCGTCGCACTCCATCTCGGCGGCGCGCAGCGCGGCGGCGGTGTCCGTGGTGAAGAAGGGATTGCCCGTGCCGGCGGCGAAGATGACGACCCGGCCCTTCTCCATGTGGCGGATGGCACGCCTGCGGATATAGGGCTCGCAGAGCGACTGCATCGGGATGGCGCTCAGCACCCGCGTCGGCAGGCCGGACTTCTCGAGCGCCGACTGCATGGCGAGCGCGTTCATCACCGTCGCCAGCATGCCCATGTAATCGGCCTGGGCGCGGTCCATCCCGGCTGCGGCGCCGGCGATGCCGCGGAAGATGTTGCCGCCGCCGATGACGAGGCAGACCTCGGCACCGAGATCGACGACGCCCTTCACATCCTCGGCGATCCGCCGGACGGTCGCGGATTCGAGGCCGTAGTCGCGGTTGCCCATCAGCGCCTCGCCGGACACCTTGAGCATGACACGCTTGTAGCTGGTCGGCTGGTTCATTATGGGACCGTCACGGGGGCCAGGAACGATATGCAGCGGCCCCCGGCCCCGCAAGGCCCTGGACGAGCCGCGGACGCCACATGCGGGTGAGCGGAGGGCTTACCCGCATGCAACGGTTTCGGCTCAAGTGGCGCCGACGCCCGAGACCTTGGCAACCTCGGAGGCGAAGTCCGGCCCGACCGGCTTGTCGATGCCCTCGCCGAGCTGGAAGCGGGCGAAGCCGGTAAGCTTGCCGCCCGCCTTCTGCACCACGGCCCTCACGCGGCTCTCGCCGTCATGCACCCAGACCTGCTCGAGCAGCACCACTTCCTCGTAGTACTTGCGGATGCGGCCCTCGACCATTTTCTCGATGATCGCCTCCGGCTTGCCGCTGGCGCGGGCCTGCTCGGAGAGCACCGCCTTCTCGCGCTCGAGCGCGGCAGGGTCGACGGCGGAGACGTCGAGCGCCTCGGGCCGGGTGGCCGCGACATGCATGCCGATCTGCCGGCCGAGGCCCTCGAGCACCTCGATCTCGGAGGCACCTTCGATCGCGACCAGCACGCCGATCTTGCCGAGACCCGGGCGGATGGCGTTGTGGGTATAGGTGGCGACCGCACCGCTGCTCACCTCGAGGCGGCGCGCGCGGCGGATCGTCATGTTCTCGCCGATGGTGGCGATGAGGCGGGTCAGCTCCTCGGTCACGCTATGCTGGGCGCCGGGATAGGTCGCCGCCTTCAGCGCCTCGACATCCTCACCGACGGACAGCGCCAGGCCCGCCACCTGGGCGACGAAATTCTGGAACTGCTCGTTGCGGGCAACGAAGTCGGTCTCGGCATTCACCTCGACCATGGCGGCGACATTCGGTGCGCTGGCGACGCCGACCAGGCCCTCGGCGGCGACGCGGCCGGACTTCTTGGCGGCTGCCGAAAGGCCCTTCTTCCGCAGCCAGTCGATCGCGGCTTCCATGTCGCCGTTCGACTCAACCAGGGCCTTCTTGCAGTCCATCATGCCGGCGCCGGTCTTGTCGCGCAGGTCACGGACCATCGCTGCGGTGATTTCGGCCATGGATCAACCCTCCATCGAGCGTGATCGCCGCAGGCTGGGACGGCCGGAGGCGTGGATCACGCGACACAACAACCAACAAAGTGCGGCCGCCCATCCCGGACGGCCGCCTCGACGTCACATCCAAACAGTCCCGCCCGAGGGCGGGACTGAAGCTCAGGCCTGCGCGGCCGGCTGCTCGGCCGGGGCCGCCTCGGCCGGGATCTCCTCGGCCGCGGCGGCCGCGGTGAACTCCTCCGGCGTCGCCTCCTCGGCGGCGGCGGTCAGCGCCTCGTCCTCGGGCAGCTCCTCGACCGCGCCCATATCGACGCCCGAGGCCTGCAGCCCGGCCGAGATGCCGTCGATCACGGCGCCGGCGATCAGGTCGCAGTAGAGGTTGATCGCGCGGATCGCATCGTCATTGCCCGGGATCGGGAAGGCGACGCCCTGCGGATCGGCGTTGCTGTCGACCACGGCGATGACGGGAATGCCGAGCTTGTTGGCCTCCTCGATCGCCAGCTTCTCCTTCACCACGTCGATGACGAAGATGATGTCGGGCAGGCCGCCCATCTCCTTGATGCCGCCGAGCGCGCGGTCGAGCTTCTCCTTCTCGCGCGTCAGCATCAGGATCTCCTTCTTGGTGAGACCGGTGATGTTGCCGCCGAGCTGCTCCTCCATCTGCTTGAGGCGCTTGATGGAGCCGGTGATCGTCTTCCAGTTGGTCAGCATGCCGCCGAGCCAGCGGTGGTTGACGTAGTACTGGCCGCAGCGGGCCGCAGCCTCGGCGACGTACTCGGCCGCCGCCTTCTTGGTGCCGACGAAGAGCACGCGCCCGCCGGCCGCCACCACGTCGCGGACCGCGCGCAGTGCCCGGTCCATCATCGGGACGGTCTGCTGCAGGTCGAGGATATGGACCTGGTTGCGGATGCCGAAGATGTAGGGCGCCATCCGCGGGTTCCAGCGGCGCGTGTGGTGGCCGAAATGAACGCCCGCCTCGAGCAGGAGGCGAAGGGAAACCTGGGGCATCGCCATGAGGGGCGAGATCCTTCCTGTCAGTCCGGTTGAGCCTCCGCGGCGCCTTCCCGGGGATGACCCAGGACCGGACCCTGCCGGAATGGAAGGGCGCGCCGCGTGCGAATTTGCCGCGCCGGGTGGGCCCGGCATCGACGGGCCGGCATATGACATGGCAGGCGGCCCCGGGCAAGCCCGCAGGGGCGAGCGCATGATCCGCGATCACGGTTGTCCCGCCGCGCGATTGCCGCCGCCGGCCGACCCGGCCTTCGGTGACCGCACCCTATCCAGCCGATCGGCTACGGAAATGGTTGTAGTTCAACCCGCGGAACCAGGCCCAGTACTCGGCCATGGTCTGCACCGGGAAGCGCGGCGGGTTGCCCTCGTCGACGCAGCCGGGCAGCGGCGCGATCGATGTTTCCGGATCGGGATGGAAGAAGAAGGGGATGGCATAGCGAGGCGCCGCCTGGGTGTTGAAGGCGCGGTGCGGCGTCGAGAGGAAGCGGCCATTGGTCCAGCGGTTCAGCACGTCGCCGGTGTTGACCACGAAGGTCCCAGGAATCACCGGCGCCGGGATCCAGTCGCCGGAGGTGGTGCGGATCTCGAGCCCGGGGACGGGGTTCTGCGCCAGCAGGGTGAAGAAGCTGGAATCGGTATGCGGGGCGATGCCGTACTCGTCGGCGCCGTATTCGACCGGCGGGTAGTGCGTCAGCCGCAGCATGCTCATCGCCCGGCCGCAGAGCGGGATGAAATACTCCGCCGGCAGGTCGAGCGCCCTGGCATAGAGCGGCAGCAGCCGCATCGACAGCGCTTCCATCGCCGCGAAATAGGCGAGCGCCGTCTCGCGGAAGCCGGGCACTCCCTCGGGCCAGCGATTGGCCGGGTGGTCCGGGTCGCGCTCCGGGTTGACGAAGAAGGCCTCGTTCTCGTTCGGCTTCCGCGCGGCGACAAGGCCGTTGGCCCGCGCGGTGCTGCTCTTGTAGGGCAGGTAGCCCTGCATCGTGTCGTCGAGCTTCACCGCCATCTTCCGCTCGATCGGCTGGGCGTGGAAGCGCGCGGCGGCGTCGAAGGTCCGCTCCACCAGCGGCCAGGACACGCCATGGTTGGCGATGAAGAGGAAGCCGATGGTCTCGCAGATGCGCCGCAAGTCCGCCGCGGCCCGCTCCAGCGCGCCGGCTTCACCGGCGAAGGCAGGGCCGAGATCGAGCAGGGGAATGGCGGCATCGGGCATGGGGCGGCTCCCTCCCCCGGCAGCATGGGTGGTCAGGGCCGGATCGGTCAAACCGCCCGCGCCAGCGCCCTCAGCCAGATCGCCACTGCCGCCGCCCCCGCATCCGGCAGGCCGACGGCACGCGCGCCGAGATAGCTTGCCCGCCCAAGCCGCGGGGTCATCGCCGCCGTCGCCTCCGCGCCGCGCTCGGCTGCCTCGGCCGCCGCGGCGAGGCCATGGCCGGACAGCGCCTCGGCCGCCGGCGCCAGCGCGTCCAGCATGGTCCGATCGCCCGGCTTCGCGCCGCCCAGCTCGGCGAGGGCCGCGATCCCGGCCCGGAAGGCGGCCGGCCAATCGCCGCCCTCCTGCATCGCCCGCGCCGCCCGCAGCAGCCCCGCTGCGTAGAACGGCCCCGAGCTGCCGCCGAGGGCCCGTCGCAGCGCCTCGCCCAGGGCAGCCAGCGCCGTCGGCGGGTCGGCCCAGGCGCCGTCCGGCAGGGCGCGGATCGCCGCCGCCCCACGCGCCATGCTGATCCCGAGATCGCCATCGCCGGCCGCCGCGTCCAGCTCGGTGAGCCTCGGCTCCGCCGCCTCCAGCGCTGCCGCCACGGCCAGCCCCGCGGCCTTCAGCCGGGGCGTCAGCGGCCCCGGCGCCCCGCTCGGCGCCGGCACGGCGGGCGGGGCCGCGACCATCACCCTTGGTGCGATCCGCCCCGGCCCCGGCCAGGCCGGCGCCTCGCCGGGCGCATCGAGCAGGGCGAGCCGCGCATCATCCAGCCTCAGCAGGGAGAGCGAGCAGCCGGGCATCTCGAGCGCGGTCAGGAAATTGCCGGCCCAGGCCCGCTCCACCACCAGCCCGCGCTCGCGCAACAGGGCGATGGCGCGGCGGGCGACGATCGAGAGCTCCATCGGCGGCGTGCCGCCCAGCCCGTTGACCAGCAGCGCCACCCGCGCCCGGGCGCCGAGGTTCCGGTCCTCCAGGATCGTCCCCAGCATTCGCTCGACCAGCGCATCCGCCGGCGCCAGCGCACCGCGCTCCACGCCCTGCTCGCCATGGATGCCGAGGCCGAGCTCGATCTCGGCCTCGCCGAGGGCAAAGCCCGGCTTCCCCGCTGCCGGCACGGTGCAGGCGCCGAGCGCCACGCCCATGCTGCCGAGCTCGGCGGCGGCCGCGCGGGCGATGGCGGCAACCTCCGCCACCCCCTGCCCCTGCGCCGCCGCGGCCCCGGACAGCTTGTGGACCAGCACCGTCCCGGCGATGCCCCGCCGCCGCTCCGGTGCCACCGTGTCGCGCAGCGCCACGTCATCGGCGACGACGACGACCTCGCAGGGGATACCCTCCGCCCGCGCCAGCTCGGCGGCCAGGCCGAAATTCAGCCGGTCGCCCGTGTAGTTCTTGACGACGAGTACCGCGCCGGCGGGGCCGGCCGCGGCGCGGATGCCCGTCAGCACCGCATCGACGCTCGGCGAGGTGAAGACATCGCCCGTGATCGCGCCCGCCAGCAGCCCCCGCCCGACATAGCCGGCATGGGCCGGCTCGTGCCCTGCCCCTCCGCCGGACAGCACCGCGACCGGCCGGGCCTCGGGCGGCGGCAAGCCGGCGCGGACCACCACCGCCTCGCTCTCCAGCAGGGCGAGGCCGGGATGCAGGTCGCAGAGGCCCTCGAGCATCTCCCGCACCACCCGGCGCGGATCGTTGACCAGCTTCTTCATCCCCTCCCCCTCCCTTACTTCACGGACGCCACCCGCAACGCATTCGTCGTGCCGGGCGTGCCGAAGGGGACGCCGGCCGTCACCACCACCTCCTGCCCCGGCGTGGCGAAACCCTCCGCCTGGGCCGAGCGCAGCGCCTTCGCCACCATGTCGCCCATGGAGTTCGGTTCCTGCGAGACCAGCGGATGCACGCCCCAGACGACGGCCAGCCGCCGCGCGCTCTCGATGCTGGCGGTGAGGCCGAGGATCGGGCAATCCGGCCGCTCGCGGGCCACGCGCAGCGTCGTCGAGCCCGTGGAGGTGAAGGTCGCGATCACCTGCGCCTTGATCGTATGCGCCACCTGCCGGGCCGCGGCGGCGATGGCGCCGGCGCTGTTCGGCTCCGGCTCGGGGCGGGAATTGTCGGTGAGCGTGCGCCAGTCGGGGTCCTGCTCCACCCGCGCCACGATGCGGTCCATCATGTTCACGGCCTCGAAGGGATACTGCCCCGCTGCCGTCTCGGCCGAGAGCATCACCGCATCCGCCCCGTCGAACACGGCCGTCGCCACGTCGGAGGCCTCGGCCCGGGTCGGTGCCGGGGCGGAGATCATGCTCTCCAGCATCTGCGTGGCGACGACCACCGGCCGCCCCAGCGCCCGTGCCGCGCGGACGATGCGCTTCTGCACCAGCGGCACCTCCTCCGGCGGCAGCTCGACGCCGAGGTCGCCGCGCGCCACCATCACGCAATCGGCCAGCGCGATGACGGCATCGAGGTTCTCGACCGCCTGCGGCTTCTCCATCTTGACCATCACCAGGGCGCGGCCGGCGCAGATCGCCTTGGTCTCGGCCACGTCCTCCGGCCGCTGGACGAAGCTGAGGCCGATATACTCGACCCCCCGCTCGAGCACGAAGGCCAGGTCCTCCCGGTCCTTCTCGGTCAGCGCCGGGATCGGCAGCGCCACGTCGGGCACGTTGACGCCCTTGCGGTCGGAAAGCGGGCCGCCGACGACGATCTCGGTCTCCAAGTGGTCCTCCCGCACCCGTGTGACGCGGAGCCGCAGCTTGCCGTCGTCGAGTAGCAGGCTGGTGCCGATCTGCGCCGCCCTGATGATCTCGGGGTGAGGCAGCTGCACCCGCCGCACATCGCCCGGATTGGGGCTGAGGTCGAGGCGGAAGGGCTGGCCCGTCTGCAGCTGCACGCGGCCGCCCTGGAAGCGCCCGACCCGCAGCTTCGGCCCCTGCACATCGGCGAGGATGCCGATCGGCCGGCCCACCTTCCGCTCCAGTGCGCGGATGATGGTGATGCGCTCGGCATGGTCGGCGTGGGACCCGTGGGAGAAGTTCAGCCGAAACACGTCCGCGCCCGCCCGGTAGAGCCGCTCGATCACCTCGGGCGTCGAGCTGGCCGGGCCGAGGGTCGCCACGATTTTGGTGCGGCGGCGGCGGCGCAGCGGGATGCGTGTGGCCATGCGGGGCGTATTCCCTTCGAGCGGGGTTTTGTGGAGGTCCGGCCGCAGCCGATAGGGAGGCAGGTCGAGCAGGCGGGACAGCTCCGCAACCCGGTCCGCGGGGACGCGCTGCCATTGCGAGACGGCGGCGGGGGAGATGCCGAGGGCCGCGGCGATGCGGGTGACGGCGCCGCGCCGGGCCAGGATGTCTTCCAGTTCTGGGTCGCGCATGGGGTCAACTTAGGAAATGTAAGTTGGCCCGCCTAGCGCCCCGCGCGACTTAAATTTGAAGCGCGGGTTAAGTTACCAATACGGCGCGGACATCGTTGACATTGGTCAGCGTCGGCCCGGTGACGACCAGGTCTCCGAGCGCGGCGAAGACCCCGTAGCTGTCATGCGCGGCGAGCATCGCCCGCGGGTCGAGCCCCGCTGCCCGCGCCCGAGCCAGCGTGTCCGGCGCGGCGATGGCGCCGGCGGCATCGGACTTGCCGTCGATGCCATCCGTATCCGCCATCAGCGCCCAGATGCCGGGATGCCCCTCCAGCGCCAGCGCCAGGCCGAGCAGCCCCTCCATGCTCCGCCCGCCCCGGCCGGCGGCGCCCGGCGGCAGGGTCACCGTCGTCTCCCCGCCTGACAGGATCAGCGCCGGCCGCCCGACCGGCAGCCCATGCGCCGCGCTGCCGCGGGCGATGCCGGCCAGCACCTTGCCGAGCACCGCCGCCTCCCCCTCCAGCGCATCGCCGAGGATGAGCGGAGCGAGGCCCATCGCCTCGGCCTCCCGCGCCATGGCCCGGAGCGCCATCAGCGGCGTGGCGATCATCCGGAGCTCGGCGCCGGCGAGGCGCGGATCGCCCGGCTTCGGGCTTTCCTCCTGCGCCGATTCGAGGTGCCGCGCCACGGCCGGCGGCAGTTGCATCCCGTAATGCGCGACCAGCGCCCGCGCCTCGGCGAAGGTGGTGGGGTCGGGCACGGTCGGGCCGGAGGCGATCACCGCCGGGTCGTCCCCCGGCACGTCGGAGATGGCGAGCGTCACGACGCGGGCCGGATGCGCCGCCGCCGCCACCCGCCCGCCCGAGAAGGCCGAGAGGTGCTTGCGGATGCAATTCATCTCCTGGATCGGTGCCCCGGAGCGCAGCAGCTCCCGGTTCACCGCCATGAGGTCGTCGAGGGAGAGGCCCGGGGCCGGCAGGGTCGAGAGCGAGGAGCCGCCGCCCGAGACCAGGAAGAGCACGAGGTCATCCGCCGAAAGCCCCCGCAGCAGGCCGAGCATCTCCGCCGCCGCCGCCGCCCCGGCCGCATCCGGCACGGGATGGCTGCCGAAGCGCACCGCGATCCGTCGATCGGCCGGGGGCTCCGGCACGTCGGCGCCATGCGTCGTGATGACGAGGCCGGAGAGCGGCCGGTCCGCCCATGCCCGCTCGACCGCGAGGGCCATCTTCGCCGCCGCCTTGCCGACGCCGATGACGATGCAGCGGCCCCGCGGCGGCTCCGGCAGATGCGCCGGCAGCGCGGTCAGCGGGTCGGCCGCCGCCAGCGCCGCCTGGAAGGCCCGGTGCAGGGCCGCCCGCGCCCGCGCGTCGTCGAAGCCAGCCGCCATGGACCCTCTCCTCCCCTTTGCTGCGACGCCAGTATGGACCATCTAGGCAGGGACGAAGAGGGAGAGCCCCATGGCCGATATCGACCCCGCCACCCGCACCGAGCTCGAGGCCGCCGCCTTCCGCCGCCTGGTCGAGCATCTCCGCGAGCGGACCGACGTGCAGAACATCGACATGATGAACCTCGCCGGATTCTGCCGGAACTGCCTGAGCAAGTGGTACCGCGCCGCGGCCGAGGAGAAGGGCATCCCGCTGGCCGACCCCGAGGCGCGGGAGATCATCTACGGCATGCCGTACAAGGAGTGGCAGGCGAAGCACCAGACCGAGGCGGGCGCGGCACAGAAAGCGCAGTTCGCCGCGTCCAACCCAGGGCACGGCTGATCGTCGTTGCTGCCCGGCTCCGGGCGCGGTAGGAGCGCCGCCCGCCCTGGAGCTGAGGCAGCAGATGAGCGACATCGATTTCGAGGACGAAGCCCGCGCCAGCCGCGCCCGCCAGGCCGCCGATCCGGACCCGGAGGTCGGCGGCATCGCGGTCGACCGCCTGCGTTCCATCATCGAGCGGATCGAGCGGCTGGAGGAGGAGCGCAAGGCGCTCGCCAACGACATCAAGGACATCTTTGCCGAGGCCAAGTCCGCCGGCTTCGACGTGAAGGTGGTCCGCCAGCTCATCTCGCTGCGCAAGAAGGAGCCGGCCGAGGTGGAGGAGCAGGAGACGCTGCTCGACCTATACAAGCGCGCCCTCGGCATGTGATCGCCGCGGCCTTCGTCAGCGCGGCCGGCCCGGCCGAACCCTTGAGGGGGCGCCGGGCGGCCCCGCCCGGCACGAGGCCCGGCTGACCGACCCCCCCGATAGCCCGCTCGCCGGCGGCGGCCGCGCCGGTGCGATCAGGAGGAGCCTCACTGCTCGAACGTCCGGTCTGGCCCGTCCGGGGGGATGGGCCGCCTCGCTGCGGACGGTGGTCGGGCTGTTGCTCGCTTCCCGATGCTCGCGGCCCGGAGGCCCACGCTCGGCTTGCCATGCAATGACGGCTAGGAGTCGATCCTCAGCGCCGACCAACCGCGCCATGGGTCGGCCCTTTCGGGAGGTCTGGGCGGAGATCTGGCCCGCCATCGCCACACTGGTGGACCAAGGCGCTGGCCGGCGAGGCCATCTGGGCCGAGGATATGCACCTCGTGATGGAGCGGACGGCTACCCGAAGGAAACCCGGCACACTTCTTCCTACGAATCCGTCCGCGGCCGACCATGCGCCGATGTTGATCCGGACCACTGGCCCGGACGGCCAGCGCATCCAACTCAACCGCCGCTGGTACGAGTTCACCGGCCAGCTGCCCGGCACCGGCGAGGGCTTCGGCAGGCTTGACGCCATGCATCCGGAGGACCGTCCCGGTGCGGCGGCCGGCCTCCGTGGGCCAATGCCGCGCCGACGGCTTTCGAGGCCGATTACCGCCTGCACCTGGCGGACGGCAACCTGGATGAACGCCAAGCAACCCGCCGAGCAGGCGCCGATGCAGCGGCCCAGGCCGAGAGTGCCCTTCGTAACCGGCTAAGCCGATGCGGCCGGCCTCTCGGGCGATGAGCTGGAGCCGGGCATGGCGTTGATCGCGAAGCCCTTCGAGGTGGGCACCCTTCCTCGCCGTATTCCCGCCCTCATCGGGTATCGAAGCTCAGCGAAACTGCGTCAACGCCGCCGCCGCAGCCACCAGGCCGAAGGCCCAGGGCAGCATGGAGATGAGTTCGTTCATGGCGGCCTTCCTCGATCCATCGGCCCGTCCTGCCGGACCGGCGAGATTGCAGGATTGCAATCTACGGCCCTGGAAGATGACATTCCACTCATCATTCGGGCTTGCTGCCATGCAGCAACGGAATAGCCGCTCAGGCTTACGTGGCCTCGCCCTCGGCCTTCCGCCGCTGCTCCCGCAGTCGCGCCGCGCCGCCCGGCATCTGCGGGTTGATGGCGAGGGCCGCGGTCAGGCTGCGCAGCGCACCCCTGGCGTCCCCTGCCCCGTCCTGGATTGTGGCGAGGGCCAGCAACGCTGCCCAGTGCCGCGGCTCCAGCCGCAGCACCTCCTGCAGGTCGCGCGCCGCCGCGGCGCCGTCGCCGGCGGCGAGGTAGGCCTGGGCGCGGAGGAACCAGGCCTCGGCGAAATCGGGCGCCAGGGTGATGGCAGCGTCGCAATCCTCGAGCGCCTCGTTCGGCAGCCGGGCCTCCAGGTTGCGGGCGCCGCGGCGGAGCAGCAGCACGACCGACGGGCTGGCAGCCTGCGCCCAGAGCTGGCGAATGCGGGCCTCGACCATTGCCGCCCCCGCCTCGTCGGGCGCCGTGCGCAGCGCCTCGAAGGCACGGTCGAGCTCCGACTTGCGCGCCTCGGGCCCCGGCCGGGGCGGCGCCTGCGCCAGCGCCGCGCCGGGCAGCAGCAGGGCGAGCAGCAGGCGCCGCCGCATCAGCCAATCACCCCGAGGAGGCGGATGCCGGGCACCATCGGCGGAATCCCGAGGCCGGCCAGCGTCACATCCAGGCCGCCGGGGCTCATGCGCCGGTTCCCGCCCGGCCGCCAGCGCGAGGCACAGGCACGGGCGGGGTCGCTGCCCCTGGCGCGCTCGGAATTTGCGAGCATCTCAACCCTCCGCGGGGCCCCGGCAGGCGGCGCAGAGCCCCTCCGCCTCCACCGTGCTGCGTGCCAGGACGAAGCCGGCCGCGGCGGCGGCACGGCTGAGGGCGAGCGCCACGCCCGGGTCGCTGATCTCGGTCGTCCCGCCGCAGCGGGCGCAGATAAGGAATTGGTGCGGGTGATCGTGCGCCGCCCCGCAGTCGCAATCCTCCGGATGCTCCTCCATCTCGACGCAGCCGACGAATGCGCCGAGCCGCTCCACCTTGTGGATGAGCCCCTGCTCCACCAGGAAATCGAGCGCCCGGTAGACCGTGGGCGGGGCGGCCCCGGCACGGCTCGCCTTCAGTCGGTCGAGCAGCGCATAGGCGCCGACCGGCTGGCGGCTCTCCAGCACCAGCCGCAGCACCTGCCGGCGCAGCTCGGTCAGCTGCGCGCCGCGCCGGGCGCAGAGGGAGGCTGCTCGGTCGAGGCTCGCCTCCAGGGCGTCGGGCATGGGCTCCTCCATCCGGGCATCCTGCCCTTATATAGGGGCATGAGCAGCCCCCCGAAGAGCCCCGCGCCGGAACCCGGCCTCCCCCTGCCGGACTCCATCCGCTTCGACCTGCGCGGCCTCGTCCCCGCCATCGCCCAGCAGCACGACACGGGCGAGGTGCTGATGCTCGCCTGGATGAACCGCGCCGCCGTCGAGGAGACGCTGGCGACCGGGCGGGCCTGCTACTTCTCCCGCTCGCGCAACGCGCTCTGGCGGAAGGGCGAGACCTCCGGCCAGGTGCAGAGGCTGGTCGACATCCGCCTCGATTGCGACGGCGATGCGCTGCTGCTGCTGGTCGACCAGACGGGCGTCGCCTGCCATACCGGCCGGCGGACCTGCTTCTACCTCGCGCCGCGCGACGGCGTGCTGGCCGAGCTGACGCAGCCCGAGGTCGCGCCCGAGGCGCTGTACGGGGCATGAGCGCGTCCGATGGGCAGCGCGCCGGCGAGGCCGTGAGCCGGCCGCGTCATCAACCGATTCCTGTCACGCTCCTGACCGGCTTCCTCGGCGCCGGCAAGACGACCTTGCTCAACCGCCTGCTCGGCGATCCAGCGCTGGCCGAGACCGCCGTGCTGGTCAACGAGTTCGGCGAGATCGGCCTCGACCACCTGCTGGTCGAGCGCCTCGACGGCGATGCCGTGCTGCTCAATGCCGGCTGCCTCTGCTGCACCGTGCGCGGCGACCTGGTGCGGACGCTGCGGGACCTCGCCGCCCGCGTCGATGCCGGGCAGGCGGTGCGGCGGGTGGTGATCGAGACCACCGGCCTCGCCGATCCGGCGCCGATCCTGCAGACCCTGATGGCCGAGCCGCTGCTGCTCGCCCGCTTCCGACTCGACGGCGTCGTCACCCTCGTCGATGCGGTGGTCGGCATGGGGACGCTCGACGCGCAGATGGAGGCGGTGAAGCAGGCCGCCGTGGCCGACCGGCTGGTCCTCAGCAAGACCGACCTCGCCGCGCCGGAGGCGGTGGCGGCGCTGGAGGCGCGGCTGCGCGCGCTCAACCCGGGCGCGCCGCTGCTGCGGGCCGATGCGCCGGCCGCCGCGCTGCTCGACTGCGGCCTCTACGACGCGGCGGGCAAGCACCCGGATGTCCGGCGCTGGCTGGATGCCGAGGCCTTCACCGGCCATCACCACCACCACCACCACCACCACCACGATGTCAGCCGGCACGATGCGTGCATCCACAGCTTCTGCCTCACCTTCGACGAGCCATTGCCCTGGAACGGGCTCGCCACCTGGCTCGAGGTGCTGACCATGACGCGAGGCGAGAGCGTGCTGCGCATCAAGGGCATCCTGAACCTCGAGGGCGAGGCCCGGCCGGTCGCCATCCACGGCGTGCAGAGCCTGTTTCATCCGCCGGTGATGCTGGAGCGCTGGCCGGAGGGCGATGACCGGCGATCGCGCCTCGTCTTCATCCTGCGCGACCTTGACCGCGCGGTGGTGGAGAAGGGCCTCCGTGCCTTCGCCGAGAGCGCCCGGCAGCAGCGCGAGATCACCGGATGAGCGCGACGAGGCTCGAGACCCTGGCGGGCGAGGCGCGGCAGGCGGCGCTGCCGGCGCTGACGCAGCTGCGCCGGACGGTCTTCGCCGAATGGCCCTATCTCTATGACGGCGATGCAGCGCAGGAGGAGGAGTACCTGAAGACGCTCCTCGCCGGGCGGGATGCTGCGGTCATCGTCGCCTGGGATGGGGCGGAGCCGGTCGGCATGGCCACCTGCCAGCCGATGGCCGAGGCCCATGCGCCGGTGCAGGCGGCCTTCCGCCGGCGGGGCCTGGATCCGGCGCGCTTCTGCTATTTCGGCGAGAGCGTGCTGTTGCCCTCCTGGCGCGGCCAGGGGATCGGCGTCGGCTTCTTCGAGCGGCGCGAGGCGGAGGCGCGGCGGCTCGGGCTGCAGGCAGCGGCCTTCTGCGCCGTCGTCCGCAATGCCAACGACCCGCGGCGGCCGCGGGACTACATCCCGCTCGACGGCTTCTGGCGCCGCCGCGGCTATGCGCCGCGGCCCGACCTCTCCTGCGTCTTCCATTGGCGGGAGCATGGCGACCCGGCGGAGACGCCCCATGCGCTTGGCTTCTGGGTGAAGGATCCGCTGTGACGGCGCTCCGGCTCGGTGCCTTCGCTTGGCCCGTGGGCCGGCCGGCGGGGATCGACGGCTATGCCGCGCGGCTCGACCGCTTCGTCGCCGAGGCGGCGGGGCAGGCCGACCTCCTGCTGATGCCCGAATATGCGCCGATGGAGATCGTCGGTGGGCTGGCGGATGCGGCCGAGGAGCTGCGCGCCATGGTCGCGATCGCGCCGGCGGTGGTCGAGGCGATGCGCGGCGTCGCCCGGCGGCACGGCGTCTGGCTGGTGCCGGGCAGCCTGCCGATGGAGGTCGGCGGGCGCGTGGTGAACCGGGCGCCGCTCATCGCGCCGGACGGGCGCCTCGCCTTCCAGGACAAGCGGGTGATGACGCGGTTCGAGGCGGAGAGCTGGGGCGTCTCGGCCGGCGCCGGCCCGGCCGTGTTCGGCACGCCCTGGGGCAGGATCGGCCTTTCCATCTGCTACGATGCCGAGTTCCCCAAGCACGTGCGGGCGCAGGTGGAGGCGGGGGCCTGGCTGGTGCTGGTGCCGGCCTGCACCGACAGCATCCATGGCTTCAACCGCGTGCGCTTCTCCGCCCAGGCGCGGGCGCTGGAGAACCAGTGCTTCGTCGCCGTCGCGCCGACCGTCGGGCTCGCGCCCTGGTCGGCGGCGCTCGATGTGAATCACGGGGCGGCCTCGGTGCACGGGCCAGTGGATCGCGGCTTCCCGGAGGACGGCGTGCTCGCGGCAGGCGGGATGGATGCGCCGGGCTGGGTGTTCTGCACCCTCGACCCCGGTGCGATCGAGCGGGTGCGGCTCGAGGGGGCGGTGCTGAACCACAGGGACTGGCCGCGGGGGCCGGTCGAGGCCCCTGCCCCGGCCGTCTTCGCATGAGGCGCCGCCGATTCACGCCTTCGGGCAAGCCCTTCGGTGATCGGGGGCGGGCATGACCCTCATCTACATGGCGGCCGGCGAAGCCTCGGGCGACATCCTCGGCGCGCGGCTGATCGCGGCCCTCAGGCGGCGGCGGCCCGGCCTCGAATTCGCCGGCATCGGCGGCGAGCGCATGGCGGAGGTCGGGGTCCGGAGCCTCTTCCCCATGCGCGAGCTCTCGCTCATGGGGCTGCTCGAGGTGTTGCCCAATCTCCGCCGCCTCGCCCGGCGGATGGCGGAGGCGGAGGCGGATGTCCTGGCCCGGCGACCGGCCCTCTTTCTCTCCATCGACGCGCCGAGCTTCACCCTCCGCCTCGGCAGCCGGGTGAAGGCGCAGGGCGTGCCCGTGGTGCATTACGTGGCGCCGCAGGTCTGGGCCTGGCGGCCGGGGCGGGTGCGGCGGATCGCCGAGACGGTGGACCGCATCCTCGCCCTCCTCCCCTTCGAGCCGCCCTTCTTCGAGGCGGCGGGCATCCCGGTCAGCTTCGTCGGGCACCCGGTACTGGAGAGCGGGGCGGATGCGGGGGATGCGGCGCGCTTCCGGGCGGCGCATGGCATCGCGCCAGGGGAGCGGGTGGTGGTGGTGATGCCGGGCAGCCGGCGTTCCGAGGTGCGGCGACTGCTCGGCGGCTTCGGCGAGGCGCTGCGGCTGACGCGCCAGTCGGTGCCGGGGCTGCGGCCGGTGGTGGCGCTGGCCGGGCCGGTCGAGGAGGCGGTGCGCGGGGGCTGCGCGGCATGGCCGGTGCAGCCGGTGCTGGTGCGGGAGGCGGCGGACAAGTACGACGCCTTCGCCGCGGCCGAGGCGGGGCTGATCAAGTCCGGCACCTCCAGCCTCGAAGTGGCGGTCGGCGGGGTGCCGCATATCGTCGGCTACCGGGTCAACCCCATCACGGCGGCCATCGTCCGCCAGCTGATCCAGGTGCCGCATGCCTCGCTGGTGAACCTGCTGGCGGAGCGGGAGGTGGTGCCGGAATTCCTGCAGGAGCGCTGCACGGCACCGCTGCTGGCCGAAGGGCTGGTGCGCCTGCTGCGCGACCGGGAGGTGGCGGCCGCGCAGCGGGCCGGCTTCGCCGAGGTGCTCGCGCGGCTGCGGCCGCCGGAAGGGCTGCCGACCGAGGCGGCCGCCACGGCGGTGCTGGCTATGCTCGACGGCGGTCGGTACGGAGGCGGAGGATCGGGCCATGGCTGCGGCGCGGCAGGCGCGGGCGGCTGACCTCGCCGGCCTGCTCGGCCTCTACCGCGCCTCCGAGGTGAGCGCGGCGGCGGAGGGGCCACGGGCGAAGGCGATCTGGCGGGAGACGCTCCGCCGGCCAGGGCTCGCTCTCTTCGTCTCGGAGGCCGAGGGGCAGGTCGTCGCCACCGCCCTGCTGGTCACCGCGCCCAACCTGCTGCGCGGCGGCTGCGGGCACGGCTTCCTCGAGAATGTCGTCACCCATCCTGCCTGGCGCGGGCGGGGGCATGGCGGGGCGGTGGTGCGGGCAGCGCTGGCAGAGGCCTGGGCCCAGGGCTGCCATCATGTGCTGATGCAGAGCGGCCGGGCGGACCCGGCCGTGCATCGCTTCTACCAGGGCTGCGGCTTCGTCCCCGGCCTGCGTACCGCCTATGTGGCGCGCCGGCCGGATCACCCGGTGGATCAGGGCAAACTCCGGTCAGGGGAGGCACCTGATCGGAGTTTGCTCGACGGAACACGAGGACGGAGCGGGTCCCGTGAGCCAGGTCGAACGGGGATCGCTTCAGCGACCGGCGATGGCCGCCTCGACGCGGAGGGCGGCATCGAGCGCCGCGAGGCCCGCCTCGCCGCTCGCCTCGACCGGCGCGTCCGACGCGATGCTGGCGAGGAAGGCGGCCTGCTCCGCCTCCAGGCTGTCATGCTCGGTCCAGGTGGCGCGGGTGACGCCCCAGCCAGGCATGGTCTCGACCGGCTCCGCGCCGCCGGGATGCAGGCGCTCGAGGCTGCGGGCGAGGAAGTCGATGCGGGTCTCGCCCTTTGTGCCGAGGATGCGCAGGCGCCGCTCCATCCCGACGCTGACGCGGCTGGCGGTGACGGTCGCGCGCGCGCCGCTCTCGAAGCGCAGATGGGCGACGGCGAAGTCCGGATGCTCCGACATGATGCGGCGGCCGGTCGCCCGCACCTCGGCGAGGGGCGAGGCGGCGAGGCTCAGCACCAGGTCGAGGTCGTGGATCATCAGGTCGAGCACCACCGAGACATCGAGGCTGCGCGGGCGGAAGGGGGCGACGCGGGTCGCCTCGAAGCTCATCGCCCCCGCCTCGGCGCCGCTGGCGCGGAGCATCTGGATGGCGGCCGAGTAGCGCTCGATATGACCGACCTGCAGCACGAGGCTGGCGGCGCGGGCGGCGGCGAGGATCTCCCTCCCCTGCTCCAGCGTCGCGGCGAGCGGCTTCTCGACGAAGACATGCCGGCCGGCGGCGATCGCCCGCGTCGCCAGCACATGATGGTGCGCCGTGGGCGCGGCGATGACGACGGCGTCGCAGGCGGCCAATAGCGCATCCGGGGCGAGGGCCGGGGCGCCGGTCTCGGCCGCGATCTGCGCGGCGCGGCCGGGATCGGCATCGTAGAGGCCGGCGAGCAGGCCGCGCGCGGCGAGCTTCAGCGCGTGGAAGCGGCCGAAATGGCCGGTGCCGAGGACGCCGATGCGGAGGGGCATGGTGCAGTCACCCTTCGGGTGTGGAGCCGGGCTTGTAGCAGCCCGCACCCTGTCGGTCAGCGGGAGGCGATCATCTCGCGGATGCGGCTGGCGAGCGTGTCCATCGCGAAGGGCTTGGTCAGCACATGCATCCCCGGCTCGAGATGGCCATGGCCGATGGCGGCATTCTCCGCATAGCCGGTGATGAAGAGCACTTTGAGGTCGCCGCGCAGGGCCCGGCCGGCATCGGCAAGCTGGCGGCCGTTCATGCCGCCCGGCAGGCCGACATCGGTGACCAGCAGGTCGATGCGGGCAGCGGAGCGGAGGACGCGAAGGCCGGCCGCCCCGTCTTCGGCCTCGATGGCGGTGTAGCCGAGCTCGCTCAGGACATCGGCGACGAGCATGCGCACGGTCGGCTCGTCATCAACGATGAGGACGGTCTCGCCATGCTCGGCGCGCGGCGGCTCGCCCGTGGTGGCAGGTGCTTCGGCCTCATCGGACGGTCCGATATGGCGGGGAAGGTAGAGCGAGACGAGCGCCCCCTGCCCCGGCTCCGAATAGATCCGGACCTGCCCGCCCGATTGCCGGGCGAAGCCGTAGATCATGGAGAGGCCGAGCCCGGTGCCCTGGCCGAGCGGCTTCGTCGTGAAGAAGGGATCGAAGGCCTTGGCGATGACGTCAGGCGGCATGCCCGTGCCGGTATCGCTGACGCTGACCGCCACGTACTGGCCGGCCGGCAGGTCGCGGGTGGCCGCCGCGCGCTCGTCGAGCCAGCGGTTGGCGGTCTCGATGGTGATGCGGCCACCATCGGGCATGGCGTCGCGGGCATTGATGCAGAGGTTGAGCACGGCGTTCTCGAGCTGGCTCTGGTCGACCATGATGGTCCAGAGCCCGGCGGCGCCGACCACCTCCACCGCGATGGCGGGGCCGACGGTGCGGCGGACCAGCTCCTCGAGGCCGGCGATCAGGCGGTTGGCATCGGTCGGCTTCGGCTCCAGCGTCTGCCGGCGGGAGAAGGCCAGCAGCCGGTGGGTCAACGCCGCGGCGCGGTCGGTGGCGCCGCGGGCGGCGGTCAGGTAGCGCGGCACGTCCTGCAGCCGGCCCTGGGCGATGCGGGTCTTCATCAGCTCCAGGCTCCCGGCGATGCCGGCGAGGAGGTTGTTGAAGTCGTGCGCCAGGCCGCCGGTGAGCTGGCCCACCGCCTCCATCTTCTGCGACTGGCGCAGAGCGGCCTCGGCCTCCATCAGCGCCGCGGTGCGGGCATTCACTTGGGTTTCGAGCGATTCGGCGAGCCCCTTCAGGTCCTGCTCGGCCTGGCGGCGGGCGACGGCGAGGCGAGTGCGCAGCGCTACCTCGCGGACGAAGGCCAGCTCCTCCGGCTGCCAGCGCCACGGCGTGGCATTGGTGAGGTAGAGCAGCGCGACCAGCCCGTTCCGCTCGGTGACGGGGATGTTGATGATGGCCGTCGCCTGCCTGGCGCGCAGCGCCTCCGCCTTGCCCGCGGTGCGCGGATCCTCCGCGGCATCGGCGAACACCACGATCTCGCCGCGCTTCAGCGCCTCGATATAGGAGCCGTAGTCGCGGAAATGCATCACCCCGGCGAAGCTCTCGATGCCGGGCGCGGTCCAGTCGCGCTCGATGGCGATGGTCTCGGCCGCCGGGTCGATCAGCCCGTAGCCGGCGCGGCTGACGCCGAGCGTGCGGCCGAGGATCTCGGCGGCGGCGAAGGCCAGCTCACACGGGAGGTCGAGGCTGCGGCAGCGGTCGTCGAGCTCGAGCAGGGCCCGGTCCTGCGCCTCCTCCTGCTTGCGGGCCGTGATGTCGCGCGAGGTGCCAGCCATGCGAAGCGGCCGGCCCTCGGCATCGCGGAGGAAGCGGGCGCGCAGCTCGATCCAGCCAGGGCGGCCATCCGCCCGGCCGACCCGGCATTCGAGGCTGAACTCCTGGCCGGTGCCGAGGCCCTCCGCGATGGCGGCTTCGAGGCGTGGGCGATCGGCGGCATGGATGGCGGCGCGCAATGCCTCATAGGTGAAGGCACCGTCGGGGCCGAGGCCGAAATCGGCCCGGCAGATCGGCGAAGCGTCGAGCCCGCCGGTCCGGAGGTCGAGCTCCCAGATGCCGAGGCGGCCGGCTTCGGTGGCGAAGCGGAGGCGGGCCTCGCTTTCCTCGAGGGAGCGAAGGCGCTCGTTCAGCTCGGCCAGGAGCGCAGCATTGTGGCTCTCGAGTCCGGCCAGGCGCTCGCGCTCCGGCGTGACGTCGAGCTGGCTGGCGAAGAAATAGGCGAGCTCCCCGGCGGCATCGCGCACCGGGGCGATCAGCAGGCGGTTCCAGAAGGTGGTGCCGTCCTTCCGGTGGTTGCGGATGTCGATCTCGATCGGCTCGCGGGCCGCGATCGCGTCATGGATGCGGCGGATGGCGGCCCGGTCGCTCTCCGGCCCCTGGAGGAAGCGGCAGTTGCGGCCGAGGATCTCCTCCCGCCGGTAGCCGGTGAGGCGGATGAAGGCGTCATTGGCGAAGACAACCGGGTTGTCGGGCAGGCGCGGGTTGGTGGCGATCATCGGCATGCGCGTGGCGCGCACGGCGGAGACGAAGGGGTCCGTGCTCTTGTCGAGGCCGAGCAGCTCCGCGCCAATGCGCGCCTCCTCGGCCGCCAGCTCGCTGGGGGTGCTGCCTGGGGTCTCGGACATGGCTCGGGCGCGGGCCTCTCTCGGGGTCGACGGATCAGGGCGAGGGCGGTTGCGGTTGGCGTGGTCAGGAGCTGGTGCAACCCCGGCGTGGCGATGGTTGGGTGAAGCCGGACCTGGTCATGGCGCCTTCCGCATCGGATCGGGGAGCGTATGTTCCGCTCCTGGATGTCCGTCGGAACATCCATGGAAGGTCAGGGTTGCATCGATGGCCGGGCATCGTCACATTCCGGCCCGAACCCCCGGCCGGGATGGCGCCCGGCGCCGGGGTTCCCGCAATTCCGATGAGTAGCACCCGATCATGATGTTCTTCGCCCGCTGGAAGACCCTGTCCATCCTGGCGGTCTGCCTGCTCGGAGTGCTGCTCTGCACCCCGAACCTCTTCCCCAAGGCCTCGCTGCCCTCCTGGGCGCGGCAATTCTCGCTCGGTCTCGACCTGCGCGGCGGCTCCTACCTGCTGCTCGAGGTCGACATGGATGCGGTGGTGAAGGAGCGGCTGGAGAGCCTGGCGGACGCCACGCGCGGCCGGCTGCGGGCGGCCAATATCGGATATGTCAATCTGGCGGCCGAACCTGCGCAGCAGCGCGTCAGCCTCCGGGTGCGGGACACCAGCCAGGTGCAGGCGGCGATGACCGTGCTGCGCGAGCAGGCGAACCAGATCCCGACCAGCCTCGGCGCCACGGTGCCGGACATCGAGGTAGCCTCCACGCCGGAAGGCCTGGTGACGGCAAGCTTGAGCGAGGCGGGACTCAGGGCCAAGGCGACGGGGGCGGTCGAGCAGTCGATCGAGATCGTCCGGCGGCGGATCGACGAGACGGGCGTGTCCGAGGCGCTGATCGCCCGCCAGGGGCAGGCCCGCATCCTGGTGCAGCTGCCGGGCGTCGAGGACCCGAACCGGATCAAGCAACTGCTCGGCCAGACGGCGCGGATGACCTTCCATCTGCTGGACGAGGCGGCGAACCCGGCCTCGGCGACGCCGCCGCCCGGGGTGCAGTTCCTCGATGGCGAGGCACGGCCGGGGCAGCCGGCGCAGCGCTACGCCGTGCGGCGGCGGGTGGAGGTGGATGGCGCCAACCTCACCGATGCGCGGGCCGGGCAGGACAACCGGACGGGCGAGTGGGTGGTCAACTTCACCTTCGATTCCACCGGGACGCGGCGCTTCGCCGATGTGACACGGGCGAATGTGGGCCGGCCTTTCGCCATCGTGCTCGACAACAAGGTGATCACGGCGCCGAACATCCGCGAGCCGATCACCGGCGGGCGCGGGCAGATCAGCGGCAATTTCAACGCGGCGGGCGCCAATGAGCTGGCGGTGCTGCTGCGGGCGGGCGCCCTGCCGGCGCCGCTGACCGTGGTGGAGGAGCGGACGGTCGGGCCCGAGCTCGGGGCGGATGCGATCCGCGCCGGCGTGCTGGCGCTGGCCGCCGGCGCGCTCTTCGTCTTCCTCTACATGGGCCTCGCATACGGGCTGTTCGGCTGGTTCGCCAACCTGGCGCTGCTGGTGAACATCATCCTCCTGCTCGCCGCGCTCTCGGTGATGGAGGCGACGCTGACGCTGCCCGGCATCGCCGGCATCGTGCTGACGCTCGGGACGGCACTGGATGCGAACATCCTGATCAACGAGCGCATCCGCGAGGAGTTCAAGAACGGGCGGCCGCCGCTCTCGGCGCTGGAGGCGGGGTTCACCAAGGCCTCCGGCACGATCATGGACAGCAACCTGACGAATCTCATCGCCATGGGCTGCCTCTATGGCTTCGGCAGCGGGCCGGTGAAGGGCTTCGCGGTGACGGTCGCCATCGGCACCATCGTGCAGATGTGGACGGCGACGACGCTGGTGCGGCTGATGGTCTCCATTTGGTATCGCTGGACCCGGCCCAAGACCCTCCCGGTGCTGGACGACGGGCGTGGCCTCCGGGGCCGGCTTGCGCGGCCGCTCTTCCGCATCATCCCCGACGTGACGCGCATTCCCTTCATGAAGGGCGCGCGCGTGGGCCTCCTCGTCTCGGCCATCCTCTCCACCGCCTCGCTGGTGGGTGCCTTCTACCCGGGGCTCGAGAAGGGGATCGACTTCAAGGGCGGTATCGTTATGGAGGTGCGGACGCCGGGTCCGGCCGACCTCGCGGCGCTCAGGGCGAAGGTCTCCGGCCTCGACCTCGGCGATGTCGGGCTTCAGCAGTTCGGCGATGCCGAGACGGTGCTGCTGCGGCTCCCCGTGCAGGCCGACGAGGGCGGCACGCAGGCGGCCGTCAACAAGGTGCGCGAGAGTGTCGAGCAGGTGGCGCCGGGGTCGCGGATCCTGCGCGTCGAGGCGGTGGGCAACCGGGTCTCGGACGAGCTCTTCCTCGGCGGGATGATCGCATTGGGGATCAGCCTGCTGGCGATGCTGATCTACATCTGGTTCCGCTTCGAATGGCAGTTCGCCATCGCGGCCATCGTCACGCTGATCCTCGACACGACGAAGACCGTCGGGTTCATGGTGCTGTTCGGGGTGGAGTTCAACCTGACGACGGTGGCGGCGATCCTCACCGTGATCGGCTTCTCGGCGAACGACAAGGTCGTGGTATTCGACCGGATGCGGGAGAACCTGCGCAAGTACAAGCAGATGCCGCTCAGGCAGCTCGTCGACCAGTCGATCAACGAGACGCTGAACCGCTCGCTCGGCACCTCGATGACCCTGCTGCTCTCGGCGATGCCGTTGGCCTTGTTCGGCGGCGATACGCTGGCGGGCTTCGCCTGGGTGATGCTGTTCGGCATCCTGGTCAGCGCCTCCTCCTCGGTCTTCATCGCTGCACCGATCGTGCTCTACACCGGCAAGGACCGCCTGCGGCGCGGCACGGATGCCCCAGCGGTTTCGCCGAAGCAGGCTCCTGCGGGCGTCTGATCCATAGTGTCCGAGAGCCCTCCGGCCTTGGACCCTGGGCAGTGAGCGTTCCAGGGGGCGAGGCGCCTCTCCCTGGCGCTCGCGCTGCCCGTGCCTCATCGCTAAAGCATCCAAAAAATGCGACTCTCTCAATAAATGGTGAATTTTCTCGAATTCAGTCGTAGCTTGAGGGCTTTACCCCTTCTATTGTCCCGCTGAATCAGCCGGGAAGATGTCGAGGCGATGATACGGGCCGCCGGGCCGGCGAAATCATGGCTGGCCGCTCATCCAGGGGTTGTGTCCTTCGCCGGCCTGCACGGCGAGGCGGCGGATCTCGCTGCCGGCCTCCGCAATGGCGAGGTCTCCGTCCACTACCAGCCGGTGGTCCGCATCGCCGACCGGCGCCCCGTCATGGTCGAGGCGCTGGCCCGCTGGCACCGGCCACCGACGCTGATCTCGCCAGACCGCTTCGTCCCGCTGGCCGAGAGCTGCGGCCTCGTGCGCGCCCTCTCCATGCTGGTGGCGACACGGGCGGCAGTGGAGCTGGCGCCGCTCTGGCAGCGGCTGCGGCTGAATGTCTCGGTCAACCTGCCGCTCGGGCAGCTGGTGCTGCCGGACCTGCCGGCCTGGCTGCACCGGGCGCTGCGGGCGGGCGGGCTCCAGCCGGGCCAGGTGGCGCTGGAGCTGACCGAGACCACCGTGGTCGAGGACCGCTCCGCGCTGCGGCGGGCCCTGCTGCGGCTGCGCGAGGCCGGGTACCGGGTGCTGCTGGACGACATCATCCTGCATGACGACCGCAGCTGGCTCTTCTCCCTGCCCTTCAGCGCCCTCAAGCTCGACCGGTCGCTGGTGGAGCGGCTGCCCGCGGATGCCCACGCCCGGCGCGAGGTACGGCGCCTGGTGCGGCTGGCCGAGGCCTCGGGCAAGCAAGTGATCGCCGAGGGCGTGTCGGACCTGCGGCTCTGGCAGATGGTCCGCGGCCTCGGCATCCATCACGCGCAGGGCTACCTGGTCAGCCGCCCGGTGCCGGCGGAGGGGCTGGCGCGGTGGCATGAGCGGTGGCGGGCGAGACCTGCGGCTAGACCGTGATCCGCAGCCGCCGGATCGCGGGTCGTGCTCCGGCCTGCTGTCCTGCCGCCTGGCTCACACCGGCGGCAATCCAGCCCTAGGCATAGATCCGGCGATAGAGGTCGATGATCTCCGCCTCGGTCGGCACCCGCGGGTTGTTGGCGGGGCTGCCGGAGGCGAGGGCCTGCTTCGCCATCAGCGGCAGCAGCCCCTCCCAGCGGTTGCCGCCGATGCCGTAATCCTTCGGCGTCGGCACGCCGAGCTCCTGGTTCAGCGCGCGCAACTCCTCGAGCAGCTTCGAGGCCGAGGCCTCGTCGCTGTCCTCCCGCGTGGCGACGCCGATGGCGCGCGCCGCCTCGGCATAGCGCGGCAGGGCGTCGTTCAGGCCGAATTCCGTCACCGCCGGCAGCAGCATGGCGTTGGAGAGGCCGTGCGGCACGTGGAAATGCGCGCCGATCGGGCGGCTCATGCCATGGACGAGCGCGACCGAGGAGTTGGAGAAGGCAAGGCCGGCCTGCATGGCGCCGAGCATCATCGCCTCGCGCGCCGCGGCATTCCTGGGCTGGTGATAGGCGGGGCGGAGATGCCGGCCAATCAGCTGCATGGCCGAGAGCGCCAGGCTGTCGGCATGCGGGTTGGCGCGCTTCGAGACATAGGCCTCCAGCGCATGGGTCAGGCTGTCGATGCCGGTATCGGCCGTGGTGCGGGGCGGGACGCTGAAGGTGAGCTCGTAGTCGACGATGGCGGCGAGCGGCAGGGCGCCGAGGCCGGCGATCAGCATCTTTTCGTCGGTCTCGGTGTCGGTGATGACGGTGAACCGCGTCGCCTCCGAGCCGGTGCCGGCCGTGGTGGGGATGCAGATGACGGGAACCAGGCCGCGATCGGCCTGGGCGGGGACCTTGAAGTCGCGCATCTTCGCGCCTGCCGGGGCGGCGGCGAGGATGGCCATGGCCTTGGCCGTATCCATCGGGCTGCCGCCGCCGAAGCCGATCAGGCAATCGAAATCGCCGCCGCGCAGCATCGCCGCGCCACCCTCGATGACGGTATCGGTCGGGTCCGGTACGGTCTCGCTGAAAACCTGGACGGCGAGGCCCGCGGCGCGCAGCGAGGCGAGCAGCGTCCGCTCGACGGTACCGGAAGAGACCATCCAGGGGTCGGTCACGACCAGCGGCCGCGAGAGGCCGAAGAGGCCGAGGACCTCGGCGGCCTGCGCGACGCTGCCGCCGCCGATGCGCATCAGCCGCGGCGAGACGATGGTGGCGGTCATGCTGGGCTCCTCCCCCGGGGATTTGCGGCGGAGGATAGGCGGGGGCCGGTTGCCCGGCTAGACCATGATCCGTGCTCACCACATCGCAGATCGCGGCCCATCCTGTTGATCGCCGAGTGCTTCGCGCCTCCGCTCGTCTCGAGCGTCGGCGATCGGGCCCGACGAGACGGCAGGGCCTGCGGAGGCCCCGGTGTCAGTAGCCGATGCCGCTGCCGCCGAGGCCGAAGGTGGTGATGTTCACGCCGCTGATCTCCGCCTGGCGGGTGTTGTTCCAGCCGCTTTCCGCATCGAGCTGGGCAATCTGCTGCGCGAGCAGCGCCGAGGCATTGGAGGCCTGCGGCAACGGCCCCAGCTCGCCGAGGCGGGCGACCGAGCGCTCGCCGCCGGGGCGGAAGAGCGGCGCGCGCAGGGCGCGGGCCGCGGCCGCTCGGTCATTGGCGCGGAGCGCCCGGGCGGCGGCGAGCAGGCCGTCGATCACCGGGCGGGGCGGTGCCGCCTCCTGCACGCCGAGCGCGTCGCGCAGTTCCGTCCGGGCGAGCTGCATCTGCCGGCGCACCGCCTCCGGCACCGGGGTGAAGCGCGGATCGCGCTCCAGTGACTCGGTCGCGTATTCGAGCTGGGCGGCGGCCATCGCCCCCGCCGCAGGCTGGCCGGACAGGCCCCGGCCGCGGTCGGTGAAGGCCTGGGCCGCCCCCTGGATAGCCGCCCGCGCCGGATCGGAGACGCCGGCGGCGAGGTCCATGGGCGGAGTGGAGGGGCGCTGCTGCATCTCCGCGCATCCGGCGGCGGCGAGCAGCAGCAGCAGGCCGGCCCGGCGCATCACAGCCGGAAGTTCGACTGCGAGTCGCGCTGGCGGATGGCATCGATCGCCGTAACGGCGGCGGAGTTGGTAAGCGGCAGGCTCGGCAGCGTGGCCAGCCGCGTCAGCGTCGCCTGGCCGCCCTGCGGGAAGACCGGGCTGGCGAGGGCGGCCGCCGGGTCACCCTGCCGCGAGCTGATCGCCCGGGCGGCGGCGTAGAGGCTGTCGATCACCGGCTGGGCCTGGGCATTCGGGGCGATGCCGAGGGCGGCCCGCCATTCGGCCCGGGCCGCGGCCATCTGGCCGATGATGCTCGGCGAGACGCTGGTGAGGCGCGGGTTGGTCGGCATCTCGACCGCCAGCCACTCCATCTGCGCGACGGCGCGGGCAGCCTGGGCGGGACGGCCGGCAAGCAGGGCCGGGCTCGAAAAGGCGACCGAGGTATTGGCGACGGCGCTGCGCAGCGGATCGCCCGCGCCGATGACGGCATCGGCGGGCAGGCTGGCGGACTCCGGCGGTGGCGGCAGGGTGCAAGCACCGAAGGCGAGCATGGCGGCAAGCGACAGGACGGTCCGGATCATCATCAGCATTCCCCCAAGGATCAGTGGTTCTAAAGCTTGGCTCCATCCCCACCGGAGGAGATCTGGTTGTCCTGCTCGACCCGGTAGAGCTCTCGCTCGGCCAGCGCGGTGGCGTTGCGGGTGCGGGGCAGGTCGGGCAGGGAGGCAAGGCGCTGCAGGGTGGTCGCGCCATCCGGGAAGACCGGGCCGGCGAGCGCGGCCCTGGCTGCCGCGGCATCGCCCTGACGAAGCGCGCGCGAGGCGGCGAAGAGCCCATCGACAACGGCCTGTGGCGGTGCATCGGCGGCGATGCCGAGGGCCTGGCGCAGCTCCGCACGGGCCATCTGGAGACCAAGGCCGACGGTCGGGTTGAAGCCGACCCAGCGGGGGCCGACCGGAATCTCGGCAGCGAGGTGCTCGACCTCGGCCGCGGCGCGGGCGGCGGCGTCGGGCCCCGGCGGGCGGGCGGCGAAGGCATAGGCGCTGCCGATGACCGCGGCGCGCGTCGGGTCGCCGGCGCCGACCACGGCATCGCGCGGCAGGGTGGCATGGGGCTCGGTGGTGCCGCATCCCGCAAGGGCGAGCAGGATGGCGGCCAGGCATCGTCGCATTCGTGTCACCTCCGGGCCGGACTATGGCCCGGCCGTGCCGGAGGGACAAATGGTGGCCGGATGACCGGCCCGCAACTCAAGCTTGGGGTCAGTAGCACCCGGCGAGCCGGGCGCGGGTGCGCAGCAGGGCGAGCACGGTGCGGCAGGTCGGCGCCGGGCGGTCGACCAGCTCGGCGAGCTCGACGATGACGCCGAGCAGCGCGTCGATCTCCATCGGACGGCCGCGCTCCAGGTCCTGCAGCATGGAGGTCTTGTGCGCGCCGACCTCGGCGCCGCCGGCGATGCGCTTGTCGACGTCGATGGCGAAGCGCGTGCCGAGCGCCTCGGCGATCGCCTGCGCCTCCAGCATCATGGCGCGGCAGACTGCGCGCAGCTCGCCCTCTCCGGTGATGATGTCGAGCGTCGCGCCGGTCAGCGCCGAGAGTGGGTTGAAGGCGAGGTTGCCCCAGAGCTTCACCCAGATCTCGTCCCGGATCTTCGGCCGCACCGGCGCCTTGAAGCCGGCCGACACAAGGGCAGCCGAGAGGGCGTTGGCGCGGTCGCTGCGGCTGCCATCCGGCTCGCCGAGGGAGAAGCGGTCGCCATAGGTGTGGTTGATGACGCCCGGCTCCGGCACGTCCGCCGCCGGGTAGATGATGCAGCCGAGGACGCGCGAGGGGTGCAGCGCCTCCCAGAGCCGGCCCTCGGGGTCGACGCTGGCGACGCGCCGGTCCTCGTAGGGGCCGGGGAGCTTGTAGAAATACCACCACGGGATGCCGTTGACGGCGGAGACAATGGTTGTGTCGGGCCCGAGCAGCGGCTGCATCTGCTGCGCGACGCCGGGCAGCGAATGGGCCTTGAGGGTGATGAGGACATAGTCCTGCGGCCCGGCTTCCTCGGCGGAGGCGACGCAGCGCGGGTGGGTGACGGTCTCCGCCCCGTCCGAGATCAGCCGGAGGCCGTTCGCCTGCATGGCGGCGAGATGCGGCCCACGGGCGATGACGGTGACCTCCGCCTCGTCGCGGGCGGCGAGCCTTGCCGCCATCAGCCCGCCGATGGCGCCGGCGCCGTAGATGCAGATCTTCATGCGGTGCTCCCTGGGCCCGATGTCAGGCGGTGATCCCAAGCTTCTCAGCGAGGCCGATGCGCATCAGCTTGCCCGTCGCGCCCTTCGGGATCTCGGGGAGGAAGACCACCTTGCGCGGCACCTTGAAGTCCGCGAGGTGCTTCGCCGCGAAGTCGCGCAGCTCGCGCTCGCTGCACTCCATCCCCTCGCGGAGGACGACGGCGGCGCCGACCTCCTCCCCCAGCATCGGGTGCGGGATGGAGAAGGTGAGCGCCTGGGCAACGGCCGGATGCTCCGAGAGGATGCCGTCCACCTCGAGCGGGCTGACCTGCTCGCCGCCGCGCTTGATCAGCTCCTTCAGCCGCCCGGTCAGCATCAGGTAGCCGTCCTCGTCGAACATGCCCTGGTCGCCAGTGCGGAACCAGCCATTGGTGAAGGCCTTGGCATTGGCCTCCGGATTGGCCTCGTAGCCCTTGGTCACGTTGGGGCCGCGGATGACGACCTCGCCGATCTCGCCCTGCGGCAGGATGCTGCCGTCATCGGCCATGATGGCAACCTCGGGCCCGGCGGCCAAGCCGACCAGGCCGGGCTTCTGCGGCCGCGGCGGCAGCGGGTTGCTGCACATCTGGTGGCTGGCCTCGGTCATGCCGTAGGCCTCGATGACCGGGGCGTTGAAGGCGGCGACGAGGTCCCGCATCACCTGGGCCGGCAGCGAGGCGGAGGAGGAGCGGAGGAAGCGGAGCGGCGCGCGGGCGATGATCTCGCGGTTGCGCTCGGCGCGCTGGAGAATCGCCTGGTGCATGGTCGGCACCGCCGTGTACCAGCTCGGCCGCTCGGCATCGAGCCAGCCGAAGAATTTCAGCGCGTTGAAGCCGGGCGTGCAGATGACCGAGGCGCCGGCCGAGAGCGAGGAGAGCGTCGCCGCGATCAGCCCGTGGATGTGGAAGAGGGGCATGACGTTGAGGCAGGCATCCGCCGGCGTCAGCTCCAGGGTCCGGGCGATGCTGCCGGCGGAGGCGGTGACGTTGGTATGGGTCAGCGGCACGATCTTCGGCCGCGCCGTGGTGCCGGAGGTGTGCAGGACGAGGGCGACGTCATCCGCCCCGGCCGGCCCCGGCCGGGTGGGCGCGGCGGGGGCGCCGCCGGCCAGGGTGAACTCGCCGGCGGCAACACCGGGGACGAGCTCCAGCACCGGCACCGAAAGGCGGGCGGCCACCGCGCGGGCGGGCGTCTCCATCCCCTGCTGGACGACCAGGGCCTTCGCCTTCAGGTCGGTCAGGTAGAACTCGAACTCCTCGTCCTTGTAGGCCGGGTTCAGCGGCGCGGTGGTGGCGGCGCCGGCGATGGCGACGAAGGCGGCGGCCATCTCCGGGCCGTTCGGCAGGACGATGGCCACGCGGTCGCCGCGGCCGATGCCGAGCGCATTGAGGCTGCCGATGGTCCGCTCGGCCAGGGCGCGGAGGCCGCCATAGCTCAGCGGCGGGCGCTCCGGGGCGCGGATGGCGGGCCGGTCGGCCGCCCCGGCCGCGAGAAGTTCGGCGAGGGTGCTGATGGCGGGCATGGGGCGTTTCCTCCGGCGACGTCGGCCTTTCTCTGCATCAGAGCCGGGCGCCGGGCAAGTGGGGCGGCCAGGGCACTTTACACGCTTTTCGTTGATTTACCTCGATTTCCGCCGCAACCCGGGGGTCCACACGCGGTTCCAGGATCGAAACGCTATGCCGGGGAAAGCAGGAATGATGCTCAAGGGTTGCTCTCGCCGATCGCTGCTGATGGGAGCTGGGGCGGCCGCCCTCGCCCCCAGCCTGTCCACCCCTGCCCTCGCCCAGCGCGGCTGGGAGCCCAACAGGCCCGTGCAGTTCATCGTCCCGGCCGGAACGGGCGGCGGGGCGGACCAGATGGCGCGGGTGATCCAGGGCATCGTCTCCAAGCACAAGCTGATGCGCCAGCCGATGGTAGTCGTGAACAAGGCAGGCGGCGCCGGGGCGGAGGGCTTCCTCGAGGCCAAGGGTGCGCGGGGCAACCCGCACATGATCGTCATTACCCTCTCCAACCTCTTCACCACCCCGCTGGCGACGGGCGTGCCCTTCAATTGGCAGGACCTTACCCCGGTCGCCATGCTGGCGCTCGACGAGTTCGTGCTCTGGGTGAATGCGGAGTCGCCCTGGAAGACCGTCGCCGAATTCGCCGCGGCTGCGAAGCAGGAGCGGCTGAAGCTCGGCGGCACCGGCTCCAAGCAGGAAGACCAGATCATCGGCGTCGCCCTCAGCAAGGCGACCGGCGCGCAGTTTACCTACGTGCCCTATCGCGGCGGCGGCGAGGTGGCGGTGCAGCTGGTCGGCAAGCATGTCGACCTCACGGTCAACAACCCGATCGAGGCGGTGACGCATTGGCGCTCCGGCGCACTGCGCCCGCTCTGCGTGTTCGACAGCCAGCGCCTGGCGAATACCGAGAAGATGACGGACACGATGGCCTGGTCCGACATCCCGACCGCGAAGGAATCGGGGCTCGACGTGGAGTACCTGATGCTCCGCGGCATCTTCATGCCGGCCGGCGTGCAGCCGGCGCAGCTCGCCTTCTACGAGGGACTGCTCGAGAAGGTGCGCGAGACGCCGGACTGGCGCGAGCTGATGCAGCAGGGCGCGTTCAACACCACGACCATGACGGGCGAGCCCTTCCGCGAGTGGCTCATCAAGGAGGAAGCCAAGCACAAGACGCTGATGCAGGAAGCGGGGTTCCTCGCGTGAGTGCGGAACGCGGGCTGCGCATGAGCGTGGTGGAGGTCGGCACCGCGCTGGCCTTCGCCCTGGCCGGCGCGGCGGCGATCGGCGACAGCCTCCGCATCGGCACGGGCTGGGGGTCGGACGGGCCGAAATCCGGCACCTTTCCCTTCTGGATCGGCCTGATCCTCATTGCGGCGAGCACGGCGACGCTGGTCCAGGCGGTGCGCAGCCGGGCGGAGAGCGGGCTCTTCGCCAGCTGGACGCAGCTGCGTCTGGTGGCCTCCGTCCTGGTGCCGACGGCGGTCTATGTCGGGGCGATCCCCTTCACCGGAATCTATGTCGCCTCCGCGGCGCTGGTCGCCTGGTTCATGCACCGGCTGGGCGGCTTCGGCTGGGCGCGGTCGGCGGCGGCCGGGCTCGCCGTCGCGGTCGTCTGCTTCCTGCTCTTCGAGATCTGGTTCCTCGTCCAGCTCCCCAAGGGGCCGCTCGAGACCTGGCTGGGGTACTGATCCATGGAACAACTCGGCCTGCTGATGCAGGGCTTCGTCGTGGTGATGGAGCCGCAGAACCTGCTGCTCATGCTCGTCGGCATCGCGCTCGGCGTGCTGATCGGCGTCCTGCCCGGCCTCGGCGGAGCGAACGGCATCGCCATCCTGCTGCCGCTGACCTTCGCCATGCCGCCGGTCTCGGCGATCATCATGCTGTCCTGCATCTACTGGGGCGCCCTGTTCGGCGGGGCCATCACCTCGATCCTGTTCAACATCCCCGGCGAGCCCTGGTCGGTGGCGACGACCTTCGACGGCTACCCGATGGCGCAGCAGGGCAAGGCCGCCGAGGCGCTGACGGCCGCCTTCACCAGCAGCTTCGTCGGCGCCTTCGTCGCCATCGTGATGATCACCTTCATCGCGCCGGTCATCGCGGGCTTCGCGTTGCGCTTCGGGCCGCCGGAATTCTTCGCGGTGATGTTCCTCTCCTTCGCCAGCTTCGTCGGCATGAGCAAGGGGCCGCCGATGAAGACCGTCTGCGCCATGATGCTCGGCTTCCTGCTGGCCGCCGTCGGCATGGACACCGTCACCGGCCAGCTGCGGATGACCTTCGGCAGCACGGAGATGATCCGCGGCTTCGACTTCCTCGTCGCCGTCATCGGCCTCTTCGGCATCAGCGAGATCCTCTGCTCGATCGAGGACGGGCTGCGCTTCAAGGGCGAGCGCGCGCGGATCGACGCCCGCGTGGTGCTGAAGGTCTGGGCCAGCCTTCCGAAGCACTGGTGGCTGGCGCTGCGGTCGTCGCTGATCGGCTGCTGGATGGGCATCACCCCGGCCGGCGCCACGCCCGCAAGCTTCATGTCCTATGGCGTGGCACGGCGCATGGCGAAGGACGGGGCGAGCTTCGGCAAGGGGCGGATCGAAGGCGTGATCGCGCCGGAGACCGCGGCGCATGCGGCGGGCACCTCCGCCCTGCTGCCGATGCTCACGCTCGGCGTGCCCGGCTCGCCCACCGCGGCGGTGCTGCTCGGCGGGCTGATCATGTGGGGGCTGCAGCCGGGCCCGATGCTCTTCGTCGAGCAGAAGGACTTCGTCTGGGGGCTGATCGCCTCGATGTATCTCGGCAATGTCGTCGGGCTGATCGTGGTGCTGGTGGCGGTGCCGTGGTTCGCGGCAATCCTCCGCGTGCCCTTCTCGATCATCGCGGCGATCATCCTCGTCGTCTGCGCGATCGGGGCCTTCACCGTCAGCAACGCCGAGTTCGACATCACGCTGATGCTGATCTTCGGCGTCATCGGCTACGTGCTGAAGAAGCTCGACTATCCGCTGGCGCCGCTGGTCCTCGCCCTGGTGCTGGGCGACCGGACGGAGGAGGCCTTCCGGCAGTCGCTGCTGATCAGCCAGGGCAGCCTCGGCGTGTTCTTCTCGAACTGGCTGGTGAGCAGCATCATGGCGATGGGCTTCGCCCTGCTGCTCTGGCCGGTCGTGTCCTGGGTGCTCGAGCGCTTCAACGCCCATCGCAGCCGGACCGGCCCGGCGTTGCCGCGGGGCGCCTGAGCAGGAGGGCCGGACGCACGATGCGTCCGGCCCGGTTTCGCGCCTACTTCAGGGAGGCCCGGTGGCGCCCTGCGAGTTCGACATAATGCGGTGCGGTCCGGTCGAAGCCAGCGCGCTGCTCAAGGGTGAGGAGGCGCACCGGCTTGGCCGGGTTGCCCATCCAGAGCTCGAGCGCGGCGATGCGCTTGCCGGGCGGCAGGACGGAGCCTGCGGCGAGCACCCCGCCCTCCTCGATCACCGCATCGTCCAGCACGGTCGCACCCATGCCGACGAAGGCGCGGTTCATCAGCGTGCAGGCATGGATGATGGCGGCGTGGCCGACCGTCACGTCATCCCCGATGCTGGTCGCCTGCTTCCCCGCATTGACGTGGATGATGGTGCCGTCCTGGATGTTGGAGCCGGCACCGATGCGAATGAAGTTGGTGTCGCCGCGCAAGACGCAGTGGTACCAGATGTTCGATCGCGGCCCGATCGTGACATCGCCGATGACGGCCGCGGTCGGTGCGACCCAGGCCTCCGGGTCGACGACTGGCTGCTTGCCCTCGAAGGGGTAGAGCGGTCCCATCATCCCCTCCCTATTCGGCCGCGGCCGGCAGGCGGGTCTCGACCGGGATGCCGAGCATCAGCCCGATATTCTGCACCGCGGCACCAGAGGCGCCCTTGCCGAGATTGTCGTAACGCGCCGTCAGCACGGCCTGGCCGAGCGCCTCGTTGCCATGCACGCGGAGCTCCAGCAAGTTGGTGTTGTTGAGCGCCTGCGGCTCCAGCTTCGCCGTCGCGGGGACGACGTGGACGTACTCGCTGCCGGCATAGCGGGCCATAAGCAGCCCCTCGATGTCGGCGGGCTTCGGCCGGCCCGGCAGGGTGTCGAGGTGGAGCGGGATGCTGTCGATCATGCCCTGCCGGTAGTCGCCGACCGCGGGGATGAAGATTGGGCGGCGGGTGAGGCCGCTGTAGTGCTGCAGCTCGGCCACATGCTTGTGGGTAAGGCCAAGGCCGTAGAGCTCGAAATCCGGCGCGCGCCGTGCCTCATACTCGGCAATCATGCTGTTGCCGCCGCCCGAGTAGCCGGAGATGGCGTTGACGCTGACCGGGTAGTCGGCCGGCATCAGCCCGGCCTCGATCAGCGGCCGGAGCAGGAGGATGGCCCCCGTCGGGTAGCAGCCGGGGTTGGAGACGCGCCGGGCGGCGGCGATCAGCGCCGGCTGCCCGGCCGCAAGCTCCGGCAGGCCATAAGTCCAGTCCGGGTCCACCCGATGGGCCGTGCTGGCATCGAGCACGCGCGGGGCGTCCGCGCCGAGGGATGCGGCGAGTGCCGCGCTCTCCTTCGCGGCCTCGTCGGGCAGGCAGAGCACGACCAGGTCAACCTCGGCCATCAGCGCGCGGCGGGCCTCGGGATCCTTTCGGCGGGCGGGGTCGATGGAGCGGACGGCGAGGCCCGGCAGGATCGCCAGCCGCTCGCGGATCTGCAGGCCGGTGGTGCCGGCCTCGCCATCGATGAACACCGTCGGGGTCTTCGCCATCGTCCTGGCTCCCTAAGCCTCGGAACAGTGCCGCCCAATGCGGCCCAAAAAGCAAGAGGGGCGGACCCAGCGCGGGCCCGCCCCTCTCGTATGACAGCCATGTGGCTGGCGCCGACCGGCGCCCGCCCGGTCAGCGCTTGCTGAACTGGAAGGAACGTCGTGCCTTGGCCTTACCGTACTTCTTCCGCTCGACCACGCGCGGGTCGCGGGTCAGGAAGCCGGCCTTCTTCAGGATCGGCCGCAGCTCCGGCTCGAAATTGGTCAGGGCGCGGCTGATACCGTGGCGGACCGCGCCGGCCTGGCCGGAGAGCCCGCCGCCGACCACGGTCGCGATCACGTCGAACTGCTGGTAGCGGTCGGCGACCAGGAAGGGCTGCGAGAGCAGCATCCGCAGCACCGGCCGGGCGAAATAGGTCAGCACGGGCTTGCCGTTGACGGTCATCTCGCCCTTGCCGGGCCTCACCCAGACGCGGGCCACGGCGTTCTTGCGGCGGCCGGTGGCATAGGCGCGGCCGAAGGCGTCGCGCTTCGGCTCGCGGGGGACCGGGGCTTCGCCGGTGATGGCACCGGACTGCACCAGGCTCTTCAGATCGGCGAGCGTGCCGGTCGTCTGCTCGCTCATGCTCAGAGCACCTTGTTCTTGCGGTTCATGGCGCCGACGTCGAGTGCCGTCGGCTGCTGGCCGGCATGCGGATGCTCCGGGCCGGCATAGACGTGGAGGTTTTCCATCTGGCGACGACCGAGGGGCCCGCGGGTGATCATCCGCTCCACGGCCTTCTCGATCACGCGCTCGGGATACTTGCCCTCGAGCCGCTCGCGCACCGTGCGCTCCTTGATGCCGCCCGGGAAGCCGGTGTGCCAGTAGAAGATCTTCTGCTCGGCCTTCTGGCCCGTCACCCGCACCTTCTCGGCATTGATGACGACGACATGGTCGCCGCAATCGACATGCGGGGTGAATTGCGGCTTGTGCTTCCCGCGGAGGCGATTGGCGATGATGGTGGCGAGGCGGCCGAGGACGAGGTCCTGCGCGTCGACCACCACCCAGGCCTTCTTGACCTCGGCCGGCTTCAGCGAGCGCGTCTGGGTCTGGAGTTGCATGGGAATGGGCTTTGTCCGGTCTGAAAGAGGCGCGGTTTATGCGGCGCGTCCGGCCGGAGGTCAAGGGGAAAGCTGGGGTTTTCGGCCGCGGTATCCAGATACCGCATGTTCTCGACCGGCTTGCCAGGGGTGCGGGCGGAGTGCAGGCTCGGCGCAACGAAACGGGAGGGATGGCCATGGCCGGGATCGGGCGGCGAGGGTTGATCGCGGCACGTGGCGCGCTGGCGGCGCCGGCCCTGGCCCAGGCACCCTGGCCGGCGGGGCAGACCGTCGCCATGGTCATTCCCTATGCGCCGGGCGGCGCCTCGGACGTCGTCGGCCGCCTGGTGACGCAGACCCTGCAGGAGCGCCTCGGCGGCACCTTCGTCATGGACCACAAGCCCGGCGCCTCGACCAGCCTCGCGGCGCGGCTGGTGGCGCGGGCGAAGCCGGACGGGATGACCCTGCTGCTCGGCACCATCGCCACCTTTACCCTGACGCCGCTGGCGCTGCGCAACCCGGGCTACGACCCGCTCGCCGATTTCGTCCATGTCACCCAGGTCTGCGAGACGCTCTCCGTCCTCGTCGCCCATCCGCGCTGGAGCAGCTTCGAGGCGCTGCTGGCCGCTGCCAAGGCGAAGCCCGATGCGCTGTCCTATGCGAGCTGGGGCGTCGGCACGACGGCTCACTTGCCGATGCTCGACCTCCTCGGGCGGGTCGGCGCCTCCATGCTGCATGTCCCCTACAACGGCGCGCCGCCGGCGCTGACCGATACCATTGCCGGGCGGACGGACTGCATGTTTGCCCTCTATGCCGCCTGCAAGGGGCATCTGGAGGAGGGCCGGGTGAAAGGCCTGGCGCAGCCGACGCTGCAACGGCCGGCCGCGATCCCGGACATCCCGACCTTCGCTGAGCTCGGCATCCCGGACTTCGTCTACACCGGGTGGTACGGCGTGCAGGCGCCGGCGGCGACGCCGCGCGCTATCACCGAGCGGATCGAGCGGGCGCTGACCGAAGGGCTCGGCGACCCGCGTGCCCAGGCCTTCATGGCGACGCAGGGCATGGCGCCGGCGGCCATGGGTGGGGCGGCCGCCGTTGCGCGCATCGAGCACGAATTGCCATTGCACCGCAGGCTGATGCAGCGTGCGGGCCTCAGCCCGGAGTAGCCTCGTGACCCCCCCTGCAACCAAAGCGCCCCATGGCCTCGCCCGCAACGCCGCCAACTACGGCGACCGGGAGTTCGCCTTCTACCTGCGCCGCAGCTTCGCCGCCTCCATGGGCTATTCGCGCAGCATGCTGGAGAAGCCGGTCGTCGGCATCGCCGACACTGCCTCGGACTACAACAACTGCCACCGCAACGTCCCCGAGATGATCGAGGCGGTGAAGCGCGGCGTGCTGGCGGCGGGCTCCCTCCCCCTCGCCTTCCCGACCGTCAGCCTCTGCGAGCCTTCGCTGACGCCGACCTCGATGCACTACCGTAACCTGATGGCGCTCGACACCGAGGCGATGCTCTCCGCCCAGCCGATGGATGCGGCGGTGCTGATCGGCGGCTGCGACAAGACCGTCCCCGCCCAGCTCATGGCGGCCGCCAGCGCCGACATCCCCTGCGTCATGCTCGTCACGGGCCCGATGCTGGCGCAGCGCTTCGAGGGCGAGCGCCTCGCCGCCTGCACCGACTGCCGCCGCTACTGGGCCCGCTATCGCGCCGGCGACGTCTCGGCCGAGCGGATCGGCGAGGTCGAGGGCAAGCTCGCCACCAGCGCCGGCACCTGCGGCGTCATGGGCACCGCCTCCACCATGGCCTGCATCGCCGCCGCCCTCGGCTTCATGCCCTTGATGGCGGCCTCGGCGCCCGCCGTCCATGCCGACCGGCTGCGCATGGCGGAGGAGGCGGGGGAGCTTGCCGTCCGCCTCATCACCCATCCGGTGAAGCCCTCGCAGCTCATCACGGAGAAGAGCGTCGAGAATGCGCTCCGCGTGCTGCTCTCGCTCGGCGGCTCGACCAATGCGCTGATCCACCTGACGGCCATCGCAGGGCGCGCCGGGGTGAAGATCGACCTCAAGCGCCTCGACGCGCTCTCGGAGGAGACGCCGGTGCTGGTCGACCTGAAGCCGACTGGCGAGGGCTATATGGAGGACTTCCACGCTGCCGGCGGCATGGTCGCTCTGCTGCGCGAGCTGCGCGACCTCCTCCATCTCGACTGCATCGACCTCACCGGCAGGACGCTCGGCGAGCAGATCGAGGCCGGCACGCCCTATGTCGACCGCACCTATATCCGCGCCCGCAGCCAGCCGGTGAGCCCGGTCGGCGGCCTCGTCTCGCTCTTCGGCAGCCTGGCGCCGGATGGCGCGATCCTGAAGCGGAGCGCCGCCACCCCTGCCCTCTTCGAGACCGAAGCGCGCTGCATCGTCTTCGACGGCCTCGCCGACCTTGCGGAGCGGATCGATGACGACGCGCTCGACGTGACGCCGCAGGACATCCTCATCCTGAAGAATGCCGGCCCGCTGACCCCGGCCGGGATGCCCGAAGCCGGCTACCTCCCCATCCCGAAGAAGCTGGCGCGGGCGGGCGTCAAGGACATGGTGCGGATGAGCGACTGCCGGATGTCGGGGACGGCCTTCGGCACGATCGTGCTCCACATCACGCCCGAGGCCGCGGCGGGTGGGCCGCTGGCGCTGGTCGAGACCGGCGACCGGGTGCGCCTTTCGGTCGCCGAGCGCCGGCTGGACCTGCTGGTCGGCGAGGAGGAGCTGGCGCGCCGGCGTGCCGCCTGGGCGCCGCCCGCGCGGCCGAAGCGCGGTTGGGACAAGCTCGTCCACGAGCAGGTGCTGCAGGCGACGGAGGGCGTGGACCTGGCCTTCCTCCGACCCGAGGGGGTGTGACACCCCCTTGCCAAGCCTGCCGCCCGCTCCGATAGCAGGTGGCACCAAATCCCCCTTCGAGGCACGCCCCCATGCCGATCCTGAACCGCATCGCCGATTTCCACGCCGAGATGACGGCCTGGCGGCGCGACTTCCACGCTCATCCCGAAACCGCCTTCGAGGAGGTCCGCACCAGTGGCATCGTCGCCGCGAAGCTGCGGGAGTTCGGCTGCGACGAGGTCATCACCGGCATCGCCAAAACAGGTGTGGTCGGCGTGATCCATGGCCAGGGCGGGCCGGGCCGGGCCGTCGGCCTCCGCGCCGACATGGACGCGCTGCCGATCCAGGAGCAGACCGGCCTGCCGCATGCCTCCACGATCCCGGGGAAGATGCACGCCTGCGGCCATGACGGCCACACGACCATGCTGCTCGGCGCCGCCCGCTACCTCGCCGAGACGCGCAACTTCGCCGGCACCGTCTACGTCATCTTCCAGCCGGCCGAGGAGGCCGGCGGTGGCGGCAACGTCATGGTGCAGGAGGGGCTGTTCGAGCGCTTCCCGATGGAGCGCGTCTTCGGCATGCACAACTGGCCGGGCGCGCCGGAGGGCAGCTTCTGGTGGCGCGAGGGGCCAATCATGGCGGCGACCGCGCAGATCGAGGTCTCCATCACCGGCAAGGGCGCCCATGGCGCCATGCCGCACCAGGGCAACGACCCGGTGGTGGTCGCGGCGCAAATCGTCACCGCGCTGCAATCCATCGTCGCGCGCAATGTCGAGCCGGCGGAGTCCGGCGTCATCACCATCGGCCACATCCAGGGCGGCGATACCTGGAACGTCATCCCCGAGCAGGTCACGCTGCGCGGCACCGCCCGCTGGTTCAGGCCGGAGGTGGGCGACCTGCTGGAGCGGCGCTTCCTCGACATCTCGACCGGCATCGCCACCGCCTTCGGGGCGACGGCGAAGGCGGTTTTCGACCGCGGCTACCCGGCGACCGTCAACGAGCCGGAGAGCACGGCGCTGACCGTCGAGGCCGCACGCGCCATCGCCGGCGAGGCGAAGGTGCAGGAGATGCCGAAGCCCACCATGGGCGGCGAGGACTTCGCCTTCATGCTGAACGCCAAGGCCGGCAGCTACATCATGCTCGGCGCCGGGCGGGGACCTGCCGACCCGCAGGTCCACCACCCAAAATACGACTTCAATGATGCCGTCCTGCCGGTCGGCGCCAGCTACTGGGCGCGGCTGGCCGAGCAGCTGCTCGCCAAAGCCTAGGCCTTCGCCGAGGGCCGCGCCGCCATCATCGCATGATGCGCGGTGATCGCCCCGAGCGCCGGGTTGAGCGGCTGGCCCACCCCGGCGCCGAAATCGAGGAAGGCGAAGAGCATGATGTCGGCGAGGCTCAGCCGGTCGCCGCAGATGAAGGTCCGGCCGGCGATCAGCCCGTCGAGCCAGGCCAGCCGCTCCTGCGCCGTCGCCTTCAGGTCATCGGAAGCCTGGGGGATGCAGTGGATGCGGCTCTGGAAGAGCTTCAGCCCCTCCGCGAAGCGGAAGCCATTGGCCATCGGCTCGATGATGTTGAGGTCGATCCGCCGGGTCCACATCCGCGTCTCAGCCCGCTCCCGCGGGTTGGCGCCAATGAGCGAAGGGCCGGGGCTGACCTCGTCGAGGTACTCGCAGATCGCGGTGATCTCTGCAATCACACTGCCGTCATCGAGCTCGAGGCAGGGCGTCTGCCCAGCGGGGTTCTTCGCCACATAGGGCGGCTGGCGGTTCTCGCCACCTCGTAGATCGATGGTGACTTTCGGCAGTTCGATGCCGCGCTCTGCCATGAAGATCCGCACGACACGCGGATTGGGGCCGACGGAATCATAAAATCTCATATCGCTTCTCCTCCCGGGTGACAGAGCCCTGGCATCCAGGCCGGAGTTTGACAATCACCACGCATGCACGCCGCTGCCCTGGGGCTGGGGAAAATGCAGGCAAGCCACGCTTCCAATGCGGAAACCGCCGCCTCGATGATAGCCCCGCGCTCGGCCTGCTGCGCCGGCTGCCGGAGATGGGCGTGCGGGTGGCGCTCGATGATGCCGGCACCGGCTAATCCTCGCCCGGCTTTGCCCGGCGGAGGCGGTGGTCGCCGCGCTGACCAGGCCGGTGCCGCTTCGCGCCCTGCCGGAGGCAGGTTAGGCTCACCTTTCCGCAAGGGAGGACCAAGGCGATGATCCATGAGCTCCGCATCTATCATTGCGTGCCGGGCCGGCTGCCGGCGCTGCTGAAGCGCTTCGAGACCGTCACCCTGAAGCTTTGGGAGAAGCACGGCATCCGCCAGGCCGGGTTCTGGACGGTGCTGGTCGGCTCCTCCAACCAGGACCTCTACTACCTGCTGGAATGGGAGAGCCTCGCCGAGCGCGAGCAGAAGTGGAACACCTTCGCCACCGACCCGGAATGGCTGGCGGCCCGGGCGAAGACCGAGGAGGACGGGCAGATCGTCGCCGCGGTCGAGAACCTGCTGCTGGCGCCGACCGCCTTCTCGGCGGTGAAGTAGCATGGCCGGCCCGCCGACCTACGCCACGCCGCCGGGCTTCCTCGGCATCGAGCGGCGGGATGCGGGGGCCGGGTTCGTGATCGCAGGGGTGCCGATGGATATCGGCACCACCAACCGCGCCGGCACGCGGGACGGGCCGGCGGCGATCCGGCGGGCCAGCCGGATGCTGGTGGACGGCGTCCATCCCACGCACTGGGTCGACCCGCGCGCGCTCGACATCGCCGATATCGGCGAGTTCGCCATCGCCCTCGGCGACATCCCCGGCAGCCTGGCGCTGATCGAGCAGCAGGCGGCGGCCTGCCGGCATCTGGTGGCGCTCGGCGGCGAGCATGGCATCACCCTGCCGCTGCTCCGGGCGCTGTCGAAGCGGCTCGGCGGGCCGCTCGGGCTGCTGCATTGCGACGCCCATGTCGATACCTGGGCGGATAATTTCGGCCAGGCCTATGCCCATGGCTCGCCCTTCTACCACGCGATCCGGGAGGGGCTGGTCGATCCGCGGCGGATGATCCAGCTCGGCATCCGCTCCCCGGTCGACCGCACGACCTGGGATTGGACGGTGGGCCAGGGTGTCACCATCGTGACCGGGCAGGAGGTGCAGGAGCTCGGGCTGGCGGCGCTGGCGGAGCGGGTGCGGTCGGTGCTCGGCGCCGGCCCGGCCTATCTCTCCTTCGACATCGACTGCCTCGACCCAGCCTTCGCACCGGGGACGGGCACGCCGGAAATCGGCGGCCTCGCCTCCTGGCAAGCGCAGGGGCTGCTCCGGCGGCTGCGCGGCCAGGACTTCCGCGGGATGGATGTGGTGGAGGTGGCGCCGGCGCATGACGTGTCGGAGATCACGGCGCTGGCGGCGGCGACGCTGGCCTGGGAGTACCTCGCCCTGCAGGCGCTCGACCGGCAAGATTCCTGAAAGTTTTTGCCGACCCGCCCGGCCATGCCGGTGGAACGGGCGAGACCCGGAAAAAAGGCATAGCAATTCGCTCGGGGAGCCACTATTTCTCCTGCCGCGGTCGCTCAAGGGTGGCCGCTGGCGCTATCGCACGTGCCGCGAGCCCCTGCCGCCTGATGGCGGGGCACAGCAACGACGGGACGCGTCCTTTTCGTCCATGCCGGTCCCGCAAGGGGCCGGGGCCGTGAGGGATCTGCCTATGTTGCTCAAACGGATCGCTGCGATGCGAAGTTCGCTGCGCATCGCCTGAAGCCGGGCCAAGCCCCCGTCTCCTCTCGCTTTCCAGGATCGCGCCAATGTCCCTGCTCCGCACCCGTGCGGCGGTCGCGCCGCTGCGCCGCCGCTTCGACGACAGCCTCACCACCCTGCCCTCCGTCGATGCCCTCATTGCCGTAGAGCGGCCGGAGGAGCCGATGCACTGCCTGCGCCCGGCGGCCATCGCCGAGGCCGCGGCGGGCTTCGTCGCCGGCTTCCCGGGCGAGGTGCTCTATGCCGTGAAGTGCAACCCGGAGCCCGCCGTGCTGCGCGCGGTCTGGGAGGGCGGCGTGCGCCATTTCGACTGCGCCTCGGCCAATGAGGTTGCGCTCGTGCGGACGATGTTCCCCGAGGCCGGCATCCACTTCATGCATCCGATCAAGGCGCGCGGGGCGATCCGCGCCGCCTGGGGCGAGCATGGGGTGCGCGACTTCGTCCTCGACAGCGCGGCGGAGCTTCGCAAGATTCTCGCCGAGATCGGCGCCGGGGGGCAGGATTGCGCGGCGGAGGGGCTCGGCCTCTTCATCCGCCTCGCCATGCCGAAGGGCACGGCGATGCTCGACCTCTCCGGCAAGTTCGGCGCGGAGGCGGCGGAGGCGGCGGCGCTGCTGCGCGCGGCGCGGCCGCATGCCGCCCGGCTCGGCCTCTGCTTCCATGTCGGATCGCAGATGATGGACCCGCTCGCCTGGCGGCAGGCCATGGCGCTGGCGGGCGAGGTCATCCGCGAGGCCGGCGTGCCGGTCGAGGTGATCGATGTCGGCGGCGGCTTCCCGGTCGCCTATCCGGGCATCGAGCCGCCCCCGCTCGGCGCCTTCTTCGCCGAGATCGAGGCGAGCTTCGAGGCGCTGGCGCTCCCGGGCGTGGCCCTCTGGGCGGAGCCCGGCCGCGCGCTGGTCGCCGGCGGCGGCTCGGTGGTCGTGCAGGTGCAGGGGCGGCGCGGCCGCGACCTCTTTCTGAATGACGGCGTCTATGGCGCGCTCTCCGATGCCGGCGTGCCGGGCTTCACCTTCCCGGTGCGGCTGATCCGGCCGGACGGCCCGGCGCCGGCGGCGCAGGAGGCGGATTTCGTCTTCTTCGGCCCGACCTGCGACAGCGCGGACCGGATGAAGGGCCCCTTCCCGCTGCCCGAGGACGTGCAGGAGGGCGACTGGATCGAGATCGGCCAGCTCGGCGCCTACGGGGCCTGCTTGCGCACCGCCTTCAACGGCTTCGACCGGGCCCGCCTGGTCGAGGTCCGCGACCGGCCGATGCTCGAGGCCGACGCGGAAGTTTCATTGGCCGCCTGAGGCCGCTCTGCGCGTTCTGCTGACCAGGACCGCCCCAACCGGAAGGAGCCACCGATGATCCATGCCCGCTTCACCGGCCGCCTCGTCATGCTCGGCTTCGGCAGCATCGGCCAGGGCGTCCTGCCGCTGATCCTCCGCCATATCGACATCCCGCGCGAGGCCATCACCATCGTCACCGCCGAGGAGCGGGGGCGCGAGGTCGCGGCCGAATACGGCATCCGCTTCGTCCTCGAGGCAGCGACGCGGGAGAACTACCGGGACCTGCTGACGCCGCTGCTGCGGCGCGGCGACTTCCTGCTCAACCTCTCGGTCGATGTCTCCTCGGTGGCGCTGATGCGGCTCTGCCAGGAGCTCGACGTCCTCTATCTCGACACCGTCGTGGAGCCCTGGGCCGGCGGCTACACGGACCCGTCGCTGACGCCCTCGCAGCGCTCCAACTACGCGATGCGCGAGGAGGCGGTCGCGCTGCGCGCCATGGCGCAGGGCGGGCCGACCTCGGTGACGGCGCATGGGGCCAATCCGGGCCTCGTCAGCCACTTCGTCAAGCAGGCGCTGCTCGACATCGCCCGCGACACCGGCGCACCGATCGCCGCCCCGCCGCCCGCCGCCGACCGGGCCGCCTGGGCCCGCATCGCGCATGACCTCGGCATCAAGGTGATCCACATCGCCGAGCGGGACACGCAGGTCGCCGACCGTCCGAAGAGGCCGGGCGAGTTCGTCAACACCTGGTCGGTCGACGGCTTCGTCGGAGAGGGCTGCCAGCCGGCCGAGCTCGGCTGGGGCTCGCATGAGAAGGTTCTGCCGGCGGACGGCCACCGCCACGGCTTCGGCTGCGACGCGGCGATCTACCTGATGCGGCCGGGCGCCTCCACCCGCGTCCGCACCTGGACGCCGCTCGAGGGGCCCTTCCACGGCTTCCTCATCACCCACAACGAGAGCATTTCGCTCGCCGACTACTACACGCTGCGCGATGTGGATGGCCGCGTGGTCTACCGCCCGACCTCGCACTACGCCTACCATCCCTGCGACGACGCGGTGCTCTCGGTGCATGAGCTGGCCGGCAAGAACTGGGAGATGCAGCCGGAGAAGCGGCTGATGACGGACGAGATCGTCCGCGGCATGGACGAGCTCGGCGTGCTGCTGATGGGCCATGCGAAGGGCGCCTACTGGTACGGCTCGCGCCTCACCATCGAGGAGGCGCGCGGGCTCGTCCCGCACAACAACGCCACCTCGCTGCAGGTGACGGTGGCGGTGCTGGCCGGCGTCATCTGGGCGATGGAGAACCCGCGCCGCGGCGTCGTCGAGGCGGACGAGATCGACCACCAGCGGGTGCTGGAGATCGGCCGGCCCTATCTCGGCGAGGTGGTCGGCGCCTACTCCGACTGGACGCCGCTGCAGGACCGCGCGCGCCTCTTTCCGGAAGCGGTGGACCGCGAGGATCCCTGGCAGTTCAGCAACTTCCGCGTCGTCTGATCACGCCGCGAGCGCCTTAAGCCGGGCCGCCAGCGCATCCTGCTGCGCGGCGACCTCGGCGGCGTAGCGCAGTGCGAGCCGGCGGGAGGCAAGGCGGAGCCCGCGGCGGAAAGCCTCGCTCCTGCGGTACTTCCGCATCAGCCCGACCAGCGCCGCGACATCGGCGCAGCGATGGCCCGCATGCTCGGCCGGGAGGCCGGCGAAGGCATCCGCCGTGCCGAGCACGGGGTTGCCGAAGGCCAGCGCCTCCACCGTCTTCACCTTGAGGCCGGTGCCGCCGGCCATCGGGTTCAGCACGCAGTCGACTGCGGCGTAGAAGCCGGCGGTATCGGGCAGGTTCGGCATCAGCCGCGGCCGCGAGGCAAGGCGGAGGTCGTGCCGCCGCAGGATGCGCCCGGCGAGCAGCCAGGGCAGCTCCGGCGCCTCCGCCAGCAGAGCGTCGAGGGCGCGGATCGCGGCCAGGTTCCATGGATTGGCGCTGCCGAGATAGCCGAAGGGCGCCACCGGCTCCGGCCCGGGCCCGGCGAGGAAGCGGATCGGCGGCACATGCCCGAGCACTGTGACCTCCGCCCCGCAGCGCCGGCGCAACTCGCCGGCCTCCTCCTCCTGGATGGCGAGGATGAGGTCGGCCCGGTCGAGGCCGCGGCGCTCCTCGGCGATGGTGGTGAAGAACCAGGAGGGATCGATTCCCTGGGCCCGCGCCACCGCATCCCGGCCGCCGAAGAGGTCATGGGTGTCGAGGATGCGGAAGGCATCGGCCGCCCCCTCCAGCGCGGCGGAGAGCCAGACATAGTTCACTAGCACCGCGTCGTAGCGCCGAGCCCGCTGCAGGGCGGCGAGCCGCGCCGGCAGCTCCGGCGGGCACCAGTCGTCGATGCCCCAGGCGCCGGGCAGGCCCGGCTCGCCGGTGACGGCCGCGGGCACCTCGTGGAAGGCGTGCCAGAAGTCAGCCATGGCGGCGCGTTGGCTCGGCGTGCTGCCCTCCGTGGCGCAGTGGAGGAATTCGCAGCGGATGCCCCGCGCCATCAGCGCCGCGCCGAGCTCCTGGATGCGCGCCGCGTTGCCCTGATCCGCCGGGTGCGAGGCAATGGGGGACAGGACGAGGAGCCGCGGCGCCGTCACGGCCGCGCCTCCAGCGTGACCAGGCGGAGGCCGGGCGGTGCCCCATCCCGCCAGGCGAGGCCCAGCACGGGCGCATGGCGGACCGGCGGGTCGATGCCGGCGACGAGGCCACCCGGGACAGGGCGGGCCGGGATGCGGAGCCCGTCGAGGAAGAGCGCGGCCGGGCCCGGCTCGGCACCGGTGAAGCGCAGGCTGAGGCGCCAGCGCCGCGGCGGGAGGCTCCCGATCAGCAGCCGGACCTGCCGCGTACCGTCGAGCGGCAGCCCCTCGGGCCCGCCCGCCACGGCGAGGTCATGCGGCAGGGCGGCCGCCGGGAGCAGCAGGTCCGGCACATGGCCGGGCCTGGGGACGAGCAGCGACAGGCTCGCCTCCCGGCGCGAGAGGCTGCGGCCACCCGGCCGCCAGCCCGGCCCGGCCAGCGCGGCCGCGGCGGCACACAGGCGATCGAGGGTGTCGCCAAGCCGGGCCTCCGGCAGCAGCATGTCATGGCGCTCCGGCGCATCGTCGCGGCCCGCGACCAGGATGATGCGCCCGAAACCCTCCGGCAGCGGCGCCTCGCCGGTGCCGCCGGCAACCAGCGTCACGGTGGCACCCGGCACGGGCGCCGCGAGCGACATCCAGGCGAGGCGGTCGCGGGCGGCCTCCGAGGCCGGGTCCGGCTCGGCGTCGGCGACCGGGTCGAGACCGAGCAGCCCCCGCCCGTGCTGGCGGAAACGGCCGAACAGCGCCCGCTCCGCCGGATCGAGCGCCGGCGCATCGGCGACGCCCGCACGGGCGCCGGGCAGCCAGGGCAGCAGGGCGCCGAGCGGCAGGCCGAGATCGCGCGCCGCGAGGCCCGGCATGGCGCGGGCCAGCAGGGCGGCGAGCAGCGGGGCAGCACTCATCCCGGCAGCTGGAGGTCGAGCAGCAGCCCCCTTTCTCGAGCCGCGCAGCGCGCAGCTCGGCGCCCGACGGCAGCAGGGCGCCTGCCAACCCGCCGGGGGCGAGGCTGAGTTCGGCCAGGCGGTCCGGATCCCCAAGGTCGAGGCGGAGGCGGCAGCGCCCGGAGCGGCCGGCGAGCGCATCGGCGATCAGCCTGCGGTCGGCGGCGAGGCGCAGCGGTGGCGGTGGCCCGGCCGCGGCTGCGGGACGGTCCGCGGCCGCTTCGATCACGGCGCGGTAGCGGGCGGCGACGGCGTGGAGCGCTATTTCCGCCTCGGCATAGGCGCGGCCAGCGGCGCCGATGGTGCGGGCCCGCTCCGGCGCGGCGGCGAAGCCGGCGAGGGCCCTGGCCAGGGCCCCGGCGCCGCCGGCGAGCGGCAGGTGGAGCACGGCATCGGTGGGCAGCTCGGCGAAGGCGCCGGTGCGGGAGACGATGCAGCAGGTGCCGGCGGCGAAGGCCCGGGCGAGCGAGCCGGAGCTCTCGCCGCTTGAGGGAAAGCGGAGGTTCACCAGCGCATCCGCCGCGGCGACATGCGCATCGAACTCGTCCGCGGGAAGATGGCCGGTGACCCGGGCGCGGGCACCGAGGCGCCCGGCGAGGCCGGGCGGCACCTCGCCGGCATGGATCCAGCGCAGGTCCGGCAGTCCCTCCAGCGCCGCCAGCACCCAGTCGAGGCGCTTGGCGGCGGAGGCGAAGCCGGCGGTGACGACCAGGAACTCCTCCGCGCCGATGCCGAGCCCGGCGCGGGCCGCCGCGCGGCTCGGCAGGGTGCCGGGCAGCAGGAGATGCGGGATGACCTCCACATGCGCCGTCGCCGCCTCGCCATGCGTGAGGCGGAGCCGGTTCCGGGCAAAGCGGGAATGGACGATGACGGCCTGCGAGCGCGCCAGCACCTCCCCCGCCAGGTCGAAGAGCAGGTGGTTGGCCCGGGTGGAGAAGCCCTGCTCCCGCAGGTGCCGCGCATAGGTCGCGGCGAGGCCGGGCGCTGCATGCCGCATCCCGGCAAGGATGGTCGGGCGGTCCTCCCCGGTCGATTCGTGAAGATGCAGCAGGCCGGGATCATGCAGCGTCGTCACGCCTGGCCGCGCCCGCAGCGCCTGCAGGACGAAGCCATGGCCCGGATTGTTGCCGATCTGGCAGAGCCGGCGCCATCCCTCGCGCGGCAGGCGATGCGCCAGCGCGATGTCGACCACGGGGATGCCGGGCGGCGCCTCGGCCAGCCAGTCCTCGCCGGCGGCGGCGCAGTCGTAATGCGCGGCGAGGCCGGGCAGCAGCGCGGCGGCATAGTCGGCGATGCCGTTCCGCGCCGGCGGCAGCGGGCTGACCATCAGGAGGGGCGGGCGGTCCATCACTTCGCATTTGCGCGCGAAGCGCCGGCTTCGCCAAGGCTCGCGCGCAGCCCGGCCGCGAGCGCCCGCACCGCGGCGGCGAGGGCGGGTGAGCCGGTGCGCGCCAGCAGGACGATCTCCGACGGCGGCAGCGGCGGCAGGCCGAGCTCCGGGCCGCGATCCGGCGCCCCGCCGGCGGCGATGCGGCTCATCGGCGGGATGCCGAGCCCGGCCTCCGCCCCGGCCAGCAAGGCCGCGCAGCTGCCGCCGATGAAGCTCTCCCGCCAGGGCAGGCCGGCGCGGTCGAGCGCACGGATGGCCGCGCCCCGAACGCCGCAGGCCGGGCCGAGCGTCGCCAGCGGCACCGGCTCACCCGGAACGAGACGCAGGCCCTCGGCACCGCGCCAGCCAAGCGGATCATGGCCCAGCACCTCGCCCTCCGCGCCGCCTGCCTCGCGCCGGATCAGCACGGCGTCGCACTCGCCGGACTCGAACCGGGCGCGAACCTCCTGGGAAAGGCCCGTGCGGAGCGACAGCACGGCGCCCGGCGGCAGGGCTGCCCGCAGGCGCCGGAAGACCCGCTCCAGCCCGAGGCCGAGCGCATGGTCGCTGGCGCCGAGGGCGAGGCGGAGCGGTGGCGCGTCCTCCAGCCTGAGGGCGGCGTCATGGGCCGCCAGCAGCGCGCGGGCGCGCTCGAGGAAGGCGGCGCCGGCGGCGGTCGGCCGAACGAAGCGCGGCGTCCGCTCCAGCAGGCGATGGCCGAGCCGCGCTTCGAGCGCCTTCAGCCGCTGGCTCACCACGGGCTGCACGGTCCCGGCCGCCTCGGCGGCGCGGGTCAGGCTGCCGAACTCGGCGGCAAGGACGAAGAGGCGGACGGAGTCGAGGTCGAGCATGATAAGGATCTACTATGATGAGAACCGGCCTTCATAGCGTTCCGGAAAGGGCTGCGCTGGCGCAGGCTGGCTTCCGCGACACCGAACCGAAGGAGCCCGCCATGCCCATGATCAGCCTCCGCTACGTCACCCCCTCCCCTCGCCCGAGCCTGCAGGCCGAGCTCGCTGAATTGGCCGCCCGCCTGGCCGCCGAGCATCTCGGCAAGGATCCGGGCGTCACCGCCGTGCTCGCCGAGCCGGCGCGGCCGGAGGACTGGTTCATCGCCGGGCAGCGTCCGGCCGAGGCAGGGCTCGGCGCCGCCTGGCTCGACATCAAGGTCACCGCCGGGACCAACACCAAGGCTGAGACCACGCGCTTCGTCGCCGCCGCCTTCGCCGGGATGGCGGCGCTGCTCGGGCCGCTGCACGAGGAGAGCTACGTCCTGGTCCATGCCGTCGACGGCGATTCCTACGGCTATGGCGGCCGCACCCAGAGCGGCCGCTGGGCCGCCGCCAATCCCGGGTGAGGCGCTGGACGCCCCGCGCGGCGGAATGGTAGCGACGACGCCGGATGAATGACGCAACGCCCCCCCTGCTGGTGGTCGGCGCCGGCCGGGACGGGCTCAGGCTGCGGGCGCTGAAGCCCTTGCGGCCGGACGCGCCGCTCCGCGCCTGGTGCCGCGGGATCGAGGCGGGGCAGCTCGTCCTCGCCGGGCCGGTCGAGGCCGATGCGGTGCTGACCCTGCCGATCGCCCGCCTCCCCTGCGTGCCGCTGCCGGCCATGCTGCGGATCGCGGCGGCGGCGGAGGGGCCGGACCTGGCCGATCCCTGGCCCATCGCCTCGCCCGTGGAGGCCACGGCGCTTCTCGGCACTTCGCACCCGCGGATCGAGGATCTGCGCCTCGAATACGGCATGCTGCGAGGGACAGGCATCGAGCGGGTGAACGGCCTGCTGCAGCCGGCGCTGCATGCGGTCATCAACGGCAGCACGGCCCGGGCGGTCCAGGCGGAGCCGCCGGTGCCGCTGGCAGAGGGTGGCTGCGCCTTCCGCTTCGCCCTCGCCCTGGAGCCGGCCGACCTCAATGGCAGCGGCATCGAGGTGGCGCTGCACGCCACCGGGAGCCGCACGGTCCTCGCCCGGTTCGCGCTCGGGCCGAGCCTGCCGGGGACCGGGCGGATGGCCGAGCTCGAGGCGCGGCTGCTGCGGCTGGAGCAGGCGCTCGACGGCGTGCAGCAATCGGTCCAGGCCGGACTCGACCGGCGGCTGGCGATGCAGCAGGAGCGGATCGACGCCTTCATCGACGCGGCGGCGACGCTGCTGCTCGACCGGCTGGCCGGCGAGGAGGCGCCCGCCACGGCGCTGCGCCGGCTGGTCGCGGCGGCCACGCCAGAGCCGGCGGAGGATGCGCCGGCTGCCGCCGTTGCCGCAGGGGAGGCGGTGCTTGCGCCGCGCGACCCGGCCTTCGACCTCGGCTGGAACGGGGCGGAGGAGGATGCCGGGGGCCCCTTCCGCTGGATGACGCTGCAGGGCCTGCTGCGCAACCCGGCGCCGCTGCGCCCGGTGGCCGCGGTGGAGCTCGAGGTCGGGCATCTCTATGGCGCGCCGGCGCCGGTGCTGGAGGCGAGCTTCGACGGCACGCCCTGCCTCGTGGAGGTGGAGCGGCGCGGGCCGCACCACTTCACCCTCCGCATCGCGCCGCCCGGCGGGCCGATGCCCTGCCGGCTGCTGCGGCTGCAATCCCGCGCCGGCGGCTCGCCGCTGGAGGACGGCGTCAGCGGCGACGAGCGGGTGCTCTCCATCGCCGTCACACGCACCGCCTTCCGCTATGCGGAGGCCGCCGCGCCGCGTTGACCGGGCGCGGCTTTGGGCCGACCCTGACCGCCTGATGCAGGGGAGATGCGTGATGCCGCCGGAGGGCGAGACGCGGGAGAGTCTGGCGGAGGCGACGCCGACCGTCGCCGCGCGGCGGACCGAGCCGGACCTGCCGCGCTCGCTCCGCCGCATCCTCTCCCTCGATGATTTCGAGCGGGCGGCGCGGCGGCACCTGCCGCGGATGCTCTACGGCTTCGTCTCCGGCGCGGCGGAGACCGACTCCTCGCTGCGCGACAATCGGGCGGCCTTCGGCGAGCTCGGCTTCGTCACCCGCGTGCTCGCCGACGTGACGGAGCGGCAGACCGGCAGGGCGCTGCTTGGCCGGCGCCATGCCGCGCCCTTCGGCATCGCGCCGATGGGGGCCTCGGCGCTCTCGGCCTATCGCGGCGACCTGGTCTTCGCGCGCGCGGCGGCGGCGGCCAACATCCCGATGATCCTGAGCGCCTCCTCGCTCATCCCGCTCGAGGATGTGCGGGCCGAGGGGCCGACCGCCTGGTACCAGGCCTACCTGCCAGGCGAGGCCGGGCGGATCGAGGCGCTGGTCGACCGGGTGCTGGCCGCCGGCTACGACACCTTCGTCCTCACCGCCGACGTGCCGGTCTCGGCCAACCGGGAGAACAATGTCCGCAACGGCTACTCGCTGCCGCTGCGGCCCAACCTTCGGCTGGCCTGGGAGGGGATCAGCCACCCGCGCTGGCTGTTCGGCACCGCGCTGCGGACGCTGAAGAACCATGGCATGCCGCATTTCGAGAACATGGACGCGACGCGAGGGCCGCCGGTGCTCTCCTCCAACCTGATCCGGGCGATCGGGCGGCGGGATGGCCTTGCCTGGGAGCACCTGGCCTTGATCCGGGCGCGCTGGCCGGGGCATCTCCTGGTGAAGGGCATCCTCTCCGCCGAGGATGCGCGGATCGCCCGCGACCATGGCGCGGATGGCGTCATCGTCTCCAACCATGGCGGGCGGCAGCTCGACGGGGCGGTCGCGCCGCTGCGGGTGCTGCCGGAGATCGCGCAGGCGGCCGGCGGGATGGCCGTCATCCTCGATGGCGGCATCCGGCGCGGGACGGACGTGCTGAAGGCGCTCGCCCTCGGGGCCGACTTCACCTTCCTCGGCCGGCCCTTCCTCTACGCGGCGGCGGTGGGGGGCGAGGCCGGGCTGCGGCACGCCATCACCCTGCTCTGGGAGGAGATCCACCGCGACATGGCGATGCTCGGCATCACCGATCTCGCGCAGCTCTCGCCCGAATTCCTGCGGCGGCTGGGCTAGGCCTTGCGGCTGGGCGGGCTGGGGGCGGCGCTGGCCGCCACGACCGGCGCGCAGTCCCTGGCGACGCTCGGCGTCTTCACCCTCCCCGTGCTGGCGACCATGGCGGCGCGGGACCTCGGCGCGGAGCCGCACTGGCTCGGCTGGCAGGTCGCCTGCACCTATGCGGCCGCCAGCGCGGCCTCGATGTTCTCGGGCGGGCTGCTGCGCCGGCTCGGCCCGGCGCGCTGCACCCAGCTCGCCCTCGCGGCGGGGGCCTCGGCCTGCCTGCTGATCGTCGGCGCGGGCCTGTCGGGGGCGGTGATCGGCTCCTTTCTCATCGGCCTTGGCTATGGGCTGACCAATCCCTCCGCCTCGCAGGTGCTGGCGCGGCTGACGCCGCCCGCGCGCCGCAACCGCATCTTCGCGGTGAAGCAGACCGGCGTGCCGATCGGCGGCGCGCTGGCCGGGGCGATCCTGCCCGGCCTCGCCGGGGCGATCGGCTGGCGCGGTGCGGTGCTCTCGGTCGGCGCGGTGATGGCGGCGGCGGCACTCGGCTGCGGCGCCTTCCGCCGGCACTGGGATAGCGAGCGGGAGCCGGGCTTTCCGGTCACGGCGGGGGCACTTGGCGGCATCGTCGCGTTGCGGACGCGGCCGGGGCTCGGCGCGCTGGCGGTGATCTCGGGCTGCTTCTCCGGCTTTCAGCTCGCGCTCGGCTCCACCATCGTCACCATGCTGGTCGAGGAAGGCGGGTGGGCACCGGTCGCCGCCGGCTTCGTCGCCTCGGCGAGCCAGGCGGTCGGGATCGGGGCGCGCATCGCCTGGGGCGCGGTAGCCGACTGGTGGCGCTCGGGGATGAAGACGCTGGCGGCGATCGGCATCTGCACCTGCCTCGGCGGGGCGCTGCTGCCGCTCGCGCTCGGGGCCCCGGGGCCGGCGATCGTCCTGTTGCTCTGCCTGCTCGGCACCTGCGCCGCCGGCTGGACCGGGCTGCTGCTGGCCGAGGCGGTGCGGCTGGCCGCCCCCGGCAAGGCCGGGGATGCCGCGGGCGGCGTGCTCTCCGTCGCCTTCGCCGGCGTCGTGGTCGGGCCGTCGCTCCTCGGCGCGGCGGTCGCGGTGACAGGGTCCTACTCGGTGGCCTTCGGCATGCTCGCCGTCTTCCCTGGCCTCGGCGCCCTCATCGCCGTGCTCAGCCTGGCGCGCGGCCGCCGGGGGACGGGGGCGTGAGCTGCCCGTCGAGGGCGAGGGTCATGAATACGCTGTTCGGGTCCTCCCGGTAGTCGCCGAAAGGCGGGCATTCGGTGAAGCCATGGCGGGCATAGAGGGCGCGGGCCGGGGCGAAATAGGGCCAGGAGCCGGTCTCGAGGCTGAGCCGGGCCATCCCCGCCCCGCGCGCCCCAGCGATAATGTGCCGGAGCATGGCGGCGCCGATCCCGCGGCCGCGCGCGGCCTCCGCCGTGTGCATCGACTTCACCTCGCCATGAGCCGGGCTGAGCGCCTTGAGGGCACCGGTGGCGAGCACCACCTCGCCCTCCCAGCCGGACCAGAAGCGGAGGCCGGGCGCCCTCAGGCCGGACAGATCCAGGGCATGGGCGCTGCCGTCCCCCGTCTCGGCCCGGGCGCGGGCCAGGTGGGTGTGCAGCAGGGCGATGACCCGCGGGTCGTCGAGCCCGCCCTCGGCGATGGTGACGCTCATGCGGAAGCCTCCGCGAGGATCCCGGCGGCGGCCAGCGCGGTGATCTCGGCGGCGGCGAAGCCGGCCTCGGCCAGCACCTCGCCATTGTGCTCGCCGAGACGGGGCGGCTGGCGGGTGAGGCCCGCCCGCTCCCGCGCCGCGCCGAATTCCAGCGGCAGGGCAGGCAGGCCGAACATCGCCCCGCCGCCGAGGGCCGAGATCGCCGTCTGCAGCAGCCCCCCGCCCGCCAGCAGGTGCGGGTCCTCGAACAGGTCCGCCGGCTTGCCGACCGGGGCCCAGGAGATACCGGCCGCCTCGCAGCGGCGGGTGACCTCCGCCTGGTCGTGGCGGCGGAACACCTCGGCGAGCGCCGGGATCAGCCAGGACCGCTCCCGCGCCCGCTGTGCGTTGGTGGCGAGGCGCGGGTCGGCTGCCAGTTCCGCCAGGCCGAAGGCCTCGGTGAAGCGCGTCCACTGCTGGTCGCTGGTGACGCCGATGAAGAGCTGCCCGTCATCCCCCGTCTCGAAGGCATCGTAGATGCCCCAGGCGCCGCGGCGGGCGGGCATGGGTGGCGGCGCCTCGCCGGTGGCGGCGAGTCCGGCCATGTGGCTGCCCATCAGGAAGACGGCGCTCTCGAACAGCGCGCTGCTGACGCGCTGCCCCTCGCCCGTGCGGTCGCGCTCGCGCAGCGCGGCCAGCGCCGCGGTCACGCCGAAGATGGCGCCCAGGATGTCGACGATGGAGGCGCCGGCGCGCAGCGGCCGCCCTGGTGGGCCGGTCATGTAGGCCAGGCCGGACTGGAACTGCACCACCTCGTCGAGCGCCGGGCGATGCTCATAGGGCCCGGCGAGGAATCCCTTCAGCGCGAGATAGACCAGCCGCGGATTGGCGGCCCGCAGCTCCTCCCAGCCGCAGCCGAGGCGCTCCATGGTCCCAGGACCGTAATTCTCGAGCACCAGGTCGGCCCGCGCCGCCAGCCGGTGCGCCGCCGCCTGGCCCTCCGGCCGCTTCAGGTCGAGGGCGATGCTGCGCTTGTTGCGGTTGAAATTGGCGAAGAAGCCGGCGGCAAAGCCGGGAAGGCGGCGGGTGTGGTCGCCGGCCGGCGCCGGCTCCACCTTCACCACGTCGGCGCCGAGATCGGCGAGCACCAGCCCGGCGCAGGGCCCCATGATGGTGTGGCTGAACTCGAGCACGCGCAACCCCGCCAGCGGCGCGACGCTCACGCCGCGACCCTCCGCCGGAAGGCGGCGAGGCTGCCGGCGCGCAGCAGCTCGCTCGGCAGCGGATGGCCGACGATCCGCTCCGCCAGCCGCCCGACCTCAATCAGCGCATCGAGGTCGATGCCGGTCTCGATCCCCATCTCCTCGCACAGCAAGGCCAGTTCCTCGGTGCAGATATTGCCCGCGGCGCCCTTCTGGCCGGCGAATGGGCAGCCGCCGAGGCCGCCGACCGTGCTGTCGAACCTCGTCACGCCGAGCCGCAGCCCGGCATGGGCATTGGCCACCGCAAGGCCGCGCGTGTCGTGCAGATGCAGGCCGATGCGCAGCTCCGGCCAGCGCTCCCGCACCGCGCCGACGCCGCGCTCGATGCGGATCGGCGTCGCCCAGCCCATGGTATCGGCCAGCGAGACATCGGTGATGGCCACGCCCGCCTCTGCGGCGATGGCGAGCCCGTCGGCGACCGTCCTCACCACCTGCCCCGGCGTGATGTCGCCCTGGTAGTTGCAGCCGAATGCGGCCATGACGCCAATCCGCGTCACCGGCACCCCGGCCTCCTGATGCACCGCCGTCTGCTTCCGCATCGCCTCCAGATTCTCGGCATGCCCGCGGTTGAGGTTCTTGCGCGAGAAGGCGTCCGAGGCGGAGAGCGCGATGGAGCCGGCGATCGCCAGACGGTCGCGGAAGGCGAGCGCCCGGCGCATCCCGCTCTCGTTGAACCAGAGCGCGGCGTAGTGGATGCCCGGCTTCGGCCGGAAGCCGCCCGCCACGGCCTCCGCATCGGCCCAGCCGGGAACCAGGCGCGGGCTGACGAAGGAGCAGACCTGGACATGCCGCAGCCCGGTCTCCGACAGCGCATCGATAAGGGCGATCTTCTCGGCCGACGGGATCGGACCGGGCTCGATCTGGAAGCCCTCGCGGGGCCCTTCCTCATGGATCTCCACATGCTCGGGCAGGTCGGCCATGGTCGCGGTTCCTTCGGTATGGCCGAGAGTGGCAGCCGGCCAGCCCGGGCGCCAGCACCCTTGCCGGGGCGCCCGCGGCCCGGCACAAACCGGCCGCCAGGGGAGGACCGAGATGAGCGCGAGGGATGAGGGCCGCCTGCCGAGCCTCAGCATCGAGGGCAGCCGCGCCACGCTGCGCCTCAACCGGCCGGAGGTCATGAATCGGGTCCAGCCGGAAGATATCGAGGAGATCTTCCGCATCCTGGAGCGGGTCGAGGCCGATCCGGCCCTGCGGGTGCTGGTGATCGCCTCCGAGGGCCGGGCCTTCTCGGCCGGCGCCCATCTCGGCGCCATGGCGGAACAGGCGGAGGGCCGCGCCGCCGGCGACCAGGCCCAGGGCTTCGAGAGCTTCGTCGACCGGGTGGAGATGCTCCGCATCCCGACCATCGCCCGGCTGCATGCCGGCGTCTATGGCGGTAGCACCGACCTGGCGCTCGCTTGCGACTTCCGCGTCGGCACGCCGGCGATGCGCATGTTCATGCCGGCGGCGCGCATCGGGCTGCACTACTACCAGACCGGGCTCAGGCGCTACGTCTCCCGCCTCGGCTTCAACAACGCCAAGCGGCTCTTCATGCTGGCCGAGGAGCAGGACGCAGAGGAGCTGCTCCGCATCGGCTACCTCACCGACCTCGTCGCGGCGGAGGCGCTGGATGCGCGGATCGACGCCATCGCCACCCGGCTCGGCGAGCTGGCGCCGCTCGCGGTGCAGGGCGTGAAGCGCGCCATCAACGAGATCGGCCACCAGGCGCTCGACGTTGCGGCGCTCGAGGCACGCATCGCCGAGGCCAAGGCGAGCGAGGATCTCCGCGAGGGGCTGCGCGCCTTCCGGGAGAAGCGGAAGCCGGTCTTCCAGGGTCGGTGATCCGCCCTCCGGCAAAGGCGATTGGCGCAGGGGCGAGGGTCGCCACATCTTGCGCGGACATGGATCGGGGCTGAGGCGGGATGGACGAGTTCGACTGCGTTGTCGCCGGTGCCGGCGTGGTGGGGCTCGCGGTGGCGCGGGCCCTGGCGCTGGCCGGGCGCGAGGTGCTGGTGCTGGATGCGGCGGAGGGGATCGGCACCGAGACCTCGTCCCGCAATTCCGAGGTAATCCATGCCGGCATCTACTACCCGGCCGGCAGCCTGATGGCGCGCTGCTGCGTCGAGGGCAAGCACATGCTCTACGCCTATTGCGCCGAGCGCGGCATCCCGCACGCCAATTGCGGGAAGCTGATCGTGGCAACCGACGAGGCGGAGGCGGACAAGCTCGCCTCCATCCAGGCCCGCGCCGCGGCCAACGGCGTGCCGGACCTCCGCCGGCTCGAGCGGGCCGACGCCCTGGCGCTGGAGCCGGCGCTGCACTGCACGGCGGCGCTGCTCTCGCCCTCCACTGGCATCATCGACAGCCATGCCTACATGCTCTCGCTCCAGGGCGATGCGGCGAATGCCGGGGCGATCTTCGTCTTCCACGCCCCCGTCATCGGCGGACGGCTGACCGATGAGGGCGCCGAGATCGAGGTCGGCGGGGCGGAGCCGATGGCGCTGCGCTGCCGGAGCTTCGTCAACGCGGCCGGGCTGCATGCGCCGAGGCTGGCGCGCTCGCTGGCCGGCATGCCGAGCCAGCTCATCCCGACCGCCTACTACGCCAAGGGCAATTACTTCACCCTCACCGGCAAGAACCCCTTCTCCCGGCTGATCTACCCGGTGCCGGTGCCGGGGGGGCTCGGCACCCACCTCACCATCGATCTCGGCGGCCAGGCGCGGTTCGGCCCGGATGTCGAATGGGTCGATGAGATCGACTACGAGGTCGACCCCCGCCGGGGCGAGAGCTTCTACGCCGCCATCCGCCGGTACTGGCCGGAGCTGAAGGACGGGGCGCTGGCGCCGGGCTATTCCGGCATCCGCCCGAAGATCGTCCCGCCCGGCGCGCCGGGTCAGGACTTCACCCTGCAGGGACCGCGGGCGCATGGCGTGCCGGGGCTGCTGAACCTCTTTGGCATCGAGAGCCCCGGACTCACCGCATCCCTTGCCCTTGGGAAACTTTCGGTTGAGTTACTCGCGGAGAGATGACCGTTGGGGTTCACATTGCTGTAAGCTTCGTCTACTAGAGGCCTGTTCTCTGGACTGTCATCCCGTCGCGATGGATCGATCGGCATCCTTCCCGCATTGGGCCGCCGCCAAGAGGAAGGACCCGACCGTGCACACCGAGTCTGTCGCCGCCGATCCCGAGATGCTCACCTATCTGACGGATGCGGCGGAGCTCGCCCCCGGCCAGGCCATCCCCCGGGTCGGCGATGCGATCGAGCTGCGGCCGCGCCGCGGCGGGGCCGAGATCGAGGCCTGGTCCGCCGAGGGACGGCGGCTCGGCCGCCTGCCGCCGGCGGAACGGGCGGCACTCGACGGGCTGCTGGCCGAAGGCAGCCTGCCGCTGCGGGGGCGCATCACCGCCCTGGTGCCGCGGCCGCACCGCATGGGCTTCGGGCGGATCCACATCAGCGTGACCACGGCCTGAGCCGAACCGCCTTCGGCTGGCCATTTGCCGGCCGCCCCGGGGAAGACCCGGGGCGGCCGGCTGCAATTCGCCCCCTGCATGAGCGGCAGCGGCAGACCTCCCGCTCCACGGGATCGCCGCTCCCGCATTCTTGTGCGATGCCACAATCCGGCCGCAAGCACGTCGCAATCCCGCACGACCTGACCCCCATAGTCCGGGCGTCCGGAACGGTCTGACCGGTCAACCGAACTGGGCGAAGGATTACCGGCGCCATCCCCCTTACCCGGCGCTGGGACCAGGAGAGACAGATGTCGTCCATGCTTGGCGTTGAATCCTACCGTGGTCTGACGCATTCGCAGTCCTCCATCGGCCCCTTGGTGGTGCGCCTGCCGCAGCAGGCCGCCCCCGGGCTGCAGGCGGTGGCGAAGCGGGCGCTGGATATCGCCGGTGCCGGTGCGCTGCTGCTGCTGGGTGCCCCGGTCTTCCTCCTCCTCGCCCTGTTGGTGCGGGCGGATGGCGGGCCGGCCTTCTACGCCCATGAGCGCGTTGGCCGCGGCGGCCGGCGCTTCGGCTGCCTCAAGTTCCGCTCCATGGTCGTCGACAGCGCCGCGCGGCTCGAGGCACTGCTCGCCGCGGACCCGGCGGCCCGCACCGAGTGGGAGGCGACGCGGAAGCTCCGCCACGACCCGCGCATCACCTGGATCGGGCGCTTCCTTCGCGCCACCAGCCTCGACGAGCTGCCCCAGCTCCTCAATGTGCTGCGCGGCGACATGAGCCTGGTCGGCCCCCGGCCAGTGGTCGCCGCCGAGCTCGCCGCCCATTACGGCGCGGCGGCCGAGCACTACCTCTCAGTGCGGCCCGGCATCACCGGCCTCTGGCAGGTGAGCGGCCGGTCGGACACCAGCTACGCCCAGCGCGTCGCGCTCGACGTGCGCTACGCCACCAACCCCTCGCTGCTCGCGGATGTCCGCATCCTGCTCCGCACCCCGGCTGCGGTGCTGCTGCGGCGCGGTGCCTACTAGGCACCTCCCCGCGGCGCCGCTCCGTGGCGTCGCGGCCCCCGTTTCATATCGCTTGACCTGGGGCGGTCGCGCTGGCACGGCGCGGCGCATCTAGCGAGGCCCTCACCGTCATGGCCGATCCGGCAGAGTCCCGCACCCGCGGCCGCACCATGGTCGCGGGTGTGGTCTGGAACGGGCTGGGGCGCGGCGTGCCGCTCCTCCTCGCCCTGGTCCTCACCCCCGTCCTCATCCACCAGCTCGGCCTCGACCGCTGGGGGCTCTTCACCCTGGCGCTGGCGATGGTGGGCGTCTTCGGGGTCTTCGATTTCGGCGTCGGCCAGGCGCTGACGCGGGCCATCTCCGAGCGCATCGGCGCCGGCCGGGGCGACGAGGCCGCCTCGCTGGTCGAGGCGGCGCTCGGCACGCTGCTCGGCATCAGCCTCCTCGTCGCGCTTGGCCTCTGGTTCTTCGTCCCCGTGCTGGTCGAGCAGGTGCTGCAGGTGCCGCCCGGGCTGCGCGAGCAGGCGATCGGCGCCATGCGGGTGCTGGCCGCCGCCGCGCCGCTCGTCGTGCTGAATGCGGCGCTCTGGGGGGTGCTGGCGGCCTATCAGCGCTTCCGCGCAGCCAATCTCGTCACCATCCCGGTCAACCTCTTCTACTATCTCGGGCCGGTGCTGGTGCTACTGGTCTGGGACAGTCTGGTCGGGGTGATGCTGGCGCTCGTCGCCTGCCGCCTCGCCAATACCCTTTCCTATCTCTGGCTGATCCGGCCGCTGGTGCCGAGGCTCGGCCTGCGCCGGCCGCGCTTCGCCCTGGTGCTGCCGCTGCTCAAGCTTGGCGGCTGGATGACGGTCTCCGGCCTGATGACCCAGGCGCTGCTCTATGCCGATCGCTTCCTGATCGGTGCGCTGCTCAGCCTCTCCGCCGTCGCCTTCTATGCGACGCCGCTCGACCTGGTGCTGCGCGCCTGGATCCTGCCGGTCGCGGTGGCGCAGACGTTGCTGCCGGCTTTCGCCTCCTCCTTTGCCAAGGCGCCGGCGCCGACGGCGGCGCTGCTGCGGCGCGGCGGGCTTCTGGTGATGCTGATGGTCTTCCCCGCCTGCCTCCTGCTGGTCGGCGGGGCGCGGGAGATCCTGTGGCTCTGGCTCGGACAGGGCTTCGCCGAGGGCAGCGGGCGCGTGCTGCAATGGCTCGGCTGCGGCATTTTCTTCTCCTGCGTCGCCTTCGCGCCGAATGCGCTGCTGGATGCGATCGGCCGGCCGGATGCGACGGCGAAATTCGCTGGCCTGCAGGCCCTGGTCTTCATCCCGCTCGCGGCGCTGCTGATCCAGCTGATCGGCATCGAGGGCGCGGCGATCGCCTGGGCGGCACGCGCGGCGACCGACTGCGTGGGCAAATTCGCGCTCGTCGCGCGGCTGTACCCGCCGGCGGCGGAGGCCGCGCGCCGGCTCGCCGTGCCGATGCTGGCCGGCGGGATCGGCCTGCTCCTGCTGCTGCCGATGCCAGGGCTGACGCCGATGCTCGTCGCGGCGGGGCTGGCGGTTGGCGCCTTCGCCTTCGCCGGGCTGCGCACCCTGGATGGCGAGGAGCGCGGGCGGATCGGCGCGATGCTCCGCCAGCCGCGCCTGCTGCTGAAGCCGGGGGCGCTCTGATGATCGCCGTCAACGGACGCTTCCTGACCCAGCGCGTCACCGGCGTGCAGCGCTTCGCGGCCGAGATCACCCGCGCGCTCGATGCGATGGCGGCCGAGGGGTTGCTGCCCGGCGCACGGCTGCTGCGGCCGGCGGGCGGCGCGCCCTCCCCCTTCCCGCACCTGCGCGACGAGGCCTTCGGGCGGCTGCGCGGCCAGGGCTGGGAGCAGATGGAGTTGCCGGCGCGGGCGCGGGGCTCGGTGTTGGTCAATCTCGGCAATGCGGCGCCGCTGCTGGCGGGCAGGCGGCAGGCGGTCGTCATCCATGATGCCGGCGCCTTCGACACGCCGGAGAGCTATTCGCTTGCCTTCCGCTCCTGGTATCGCGGCCTGCACCGGGCCCTGCCGCGGGCCGGGGCGCGGCTGCTGACTGTCTCCGAGTTCTCGCGGGGGCGGATCGCGCACCACCTCGGTATCGCGCCCGAGCGGATCGGCGTGATGCTCGAGGGCGGCGAGCACATCCTGCGCGAGCCGGCGGAGACGGAGGTGCTCGCGCGGCACGGGCTGGAGCCGGGGCGCTTCGCCCTCGTCGTCGGGACGCGGGCGACGCATAAAGGCCTGGCCGGGCTCGGCGAGGCGCAGGCGCTGCTCGCGGCGCGCGGGCTGGTGCTGGCAGTTGCCGGTGCGGCCGACCCGAATGTCTTCCGCAATGCCGGCGATCCGGAGGGCCAGGCCGTGGTGCCGCTCGGCCGGGTGACGGATGCCGAGCTGCGCGCGCTCTACGAAGCGGCGCTCTGCCTCATCTTCCCCTCGCGCTACGAGGGTTTCGGCCTGCCGCCGCTCGAGGCGATGACCTGCGGCTGCGCGGTGATCGCCGCCCATGCGGCCGCCGTGCCCGAGGTCTGCGGCGAGGCGGCGCTCTGGTTCGACAATGACGGCCCGCGCCGCCTGCCGGAGGCCCTCGCCCGCCTGCTCGATGAGGCCGGGCTGCGCGAGCGGCTCCGCGCGGAGGGGCTGGCGCGCGCCGCCGGCTTCTCCTGGCGCGCCGCGGCGGAGCGGCTGGTGGCGCTGCTGCCGAAGGGGGATGCGTGAAGGTCGCTCTCGTCCATGAATGGCTCGACAGCTATGCCGGCTCGGAGCGCGTGCTGGAGCAGTTGCTGCTGGTCTGGCCCGAGGCCGATGTCTTCGCCGTCTGCGACTTCCTGCCGGAGGCGGAGCGCGGATTCCTCCGCGGCAAGCGCGTCACGACGAGCTTCATCCAGCGACTGCCCCTCGCCCGGCGGATGTTCCGCAACTATCTCGGGCTGATGCCGCTGGCGATCGAGCAGCTCGACCTCTCGGGCTACGACCTCGTGGTGTCCTCCTCCCATGCCGTGGCGAAGGGCGTGCTGACCGGGCCGGGGCAGCTCCATGTCAGCTATATACACAGCCCGATGCGCTATGCCTGGGACCTGCAGCACCAGTACCTCCGTCAGGCGCGGCTCGAGACCGGGCTGAAGGGCGCCTACACGCGCTGGCTGCTGCACCGCCTCCGCCTCTGGGACTGCAGCTCGGCGGCGGGCGTCGACAGCCTGGTCGCCAACAGCAGCTACATCGCCGAGCGCATCAGGAAGGTCTGGCGGCGCGAGGCGGCGGTGATCCACCCGCCGGTCGATGTGACGCGCTTCGGCCTCGGTGCCGCGCCGCGCGGCGGGCACTACCTGCTGGCCTCGCGCATGGTGCCCTACAAGCGCGTGGAGCTGGTGGTGGAGGCATTCCGCCGCATGCCGGAGCGACGGCTGGTGGTGACGGGCGACGGCCCCTCGGAGCCACTGGTCCGTGCGGCGGCCCAGGGCGCCTCGAACATCGAGCTGCGCGGCCGCGTGCCGCAGGCGGAGCTGATCGCGCTGACCCAGACGGCCCGGGCCTTCGTGTTCGCAGCCGAGGAGGATTTCGGCATCGCCATGGTGGAGGCGCAGGCCTGCGGCACGCCGCTGATCGCCTTCGGTCGCGGCGGCGCCCGCGACATCGTGCAGGAGGGGCGAACGGGCCTGCTCTTTCCCGAGCAAAGCGCCGAGGCGGTGATCGCGGCCGTCGAGCGCTTCGAGGCGCTGCCCTCGCCCATCGCGCCCGAGGCGTGCCGCGCCAATGCGCTGCGCTTCTCGGAAGAGGCCTTCCGCGCCGCGATCCGCGCGCATGTGGAGGCGCTGCTGCCGTGAGCTTCTCCCTCGTCGTGGCGACGCGCGGACGGGATGCCGAGCTGGCCGCGCTGTTCGACAGCCTGCTCGCGCAGGGCCGCCGCGATGTCGAGGTGATCGTCGTCGACCAGAATGTGGATGAGCGCCTGGCGCCGGTCATCGCCGCCTATGAGGGGCGCCTGCCGCTGCTTTGGCGCCGCTCCGCCGTCGCCAATGCTTGCCATGCGCGCAATCTCGGCCTCGGCCTGGCGCGGGGCGAGATCGTCAGCTTCCCGGATGACGATTGCACCTACCCGCCCGGGCTGCTCGACCCCGTATCGGCCGCCTTCGCGGCCGACCCGGCGCTCGCCGTGCTGACCGGGCCGGCGGCCTCGCCGGAGGGCGGGCTCGGCTCCGGCCGCTGGCGGGCGGAGGCGGGGGCGATCACCGCGGCCAATGTCTGGACGAGCGTGATCGAGTTCAACCTCTTCCTGCGGCGGGAGGTCGCGCTCGCCATGGGCGGCTTCGACGAGCGGCTTGGCCCCGGCACGCCCTACGGCTCGGCCGAGGGCAACGACCTGGTGCTGCGCGCCATCCGCGCCGGCCATGCGGCGCGCTACGAGCCGGGGCAGCTCGTCATCCATCCCGACAAGCGGCTGACGCCGGTCGCGGTGGAGCGGGCGGCGCTCTACGGGCGCGGCCTCGGCTTCGTGCTGCGGCGGCATGCGGTGCCGGCGGGGGTCTGGCTGCCCTTCTTCGTCAGGCCGCTGGGCGGGGCATTGCTCGGCCTGGCACGCGGCCGGGCGCTGGCGGCGCGCTACTACTGGGCGACGCTGCGCGGCCGCCTCGCGGGCTTCGCCGCCCCGGGCGCGGCGGAGGGGCTGCCGCTCCCCCCCATGGCGGAGGCGCCGCGATGAGGCTCGGCATCGGCATCGCCACCCGCGGCCGCCTGGCGATCGTCGCCGAGGTGCTGCGCGACCTCGCCCGCCAGACCCGCCCTGCCGACCGCATCCTCGTCTGCCATACGACGCCCGAGGATGTCGGCGAGCCGCTGCCGGGGGTGGAGTACCTCACCGCGCCCGCTGGCCTGCCGCGCCAGCGCAACGCGATCATGGACCGCGCCGCGGATTGCGACCTGCTGCTCTTCCTCGACGACGACTTCCTTGCAGCGCCGGACTACTGCGCGGCGACCGAGGCGGTCTTCGCCGCGCGGCCCGATGTCGTGGTCACCACCGGCACCGTCATCGCCGATGGCGCCAACGGGCCCGGCTATTCCGTCGCCGAGGGCCGCGCGCTGCTCGCCGCCGATGCGCCGCCCGCCGACCGGATGGCGGCGCGGCCGCATTTCAACGGCTATGGCTGCAACATGGCCTTCCGCATGGCCGTCGTGCGCGCGCAGGGCATCCGCGTCGACGAGGCGCTGCCGGCCTATGCCTGGTACGAGGATCTCGACGTGACGCGGCTGCTCGGTCGGCATGGCGCCATCCTTCGCCTGGAGGGCGCGCGCGGCGTGCATCTCGGCGCCAAGGTCGGGCGGAGCCCCGGGCTCCGGCTCGGCTACTCGCAGATCGCAAACCCCGTCTACCTCGCCCGCAAGGGCACCTATCCCTGGAACCGGGCCTTGCGCAGCATGGCGCGGCACTGGGCGATGAACCTCGCCCGCAGCCCCTTCCCAGAACCCTGGGCGGATCGCCAGGGGCGCTTCCGCGGCAACATGCTGGCGCTCGGCGACCTGCTGCGCGGCCGGCTCAGCCCGGGCCGGATCGAGGAGCTCTAGGCCGTGGAGGACGTGACCTACATCCTGTCGAAGGTGCTGTGGTTCCCGGCGCGGCCGGGCAACGCGGCCCTGCTGCTGCTCGCCATCGGCCTCGCCCTGCTCTGGCGGGGACGGCGCTGGGGGCGCTGGCCGGCGCTCGCGGGCCTCGGCTTCTTCCTCGCGCTGATCGCGCTGCCGATGCACCAATGGGTCCAGGCGACGCTCGAGGATCGCTTCGCTCGCCCGGCACAGGAGCCGGCGCATATCGACGGCATCATCGTGCTCGGCGGCGCGGTCGAGCAGAACCTGACCGAGGCGCGCGGCATCCCGGCGCTGAACGGCGCGGCGGAACGGATGACGGAGCCCGTCGCCCTCCTGCGCCGCCACCCGGAGGCCCGCCTCGTCTTCACCGGCGGCCAGGGCTCGCTGGTGCATGGCGGCACGACGGAGGCGGATGTGGCGGCGCGGCTCTGGCGCGACCTCGGCGTGCCGGCGGACCGGATGCTGCTGGAGCGGGAGGCGCGCAACACCTGGGAGAACGCGACCCTCACCCTGAAGCTCGTGCAGCCGAAGCCGGGCGAGACCTGGCTGCTCGTCACCTCGGCGAGCCACATGCCGCGGTCGGTGGGCGTCTTCCGCAAGGCAGGCTGGACGGAGATCATTCCCTGGCCAGTCAACTACCGCACCGGCCGGACGCTCGCCGCGCAGACGGATGCCTCCTTCCCCGACCGGCTGCGCGAATTCGAGTGGAGCGTCCGCGAATGGGTCGGGCTCGTCGCCTATCACCTCATGGGGCGGACGGATGCCGTCTTCCCCGCGCCGTGAAGCCTGGACCATGAGCCGCGATCCCTGGGCGGCTGGCCGTGGTCTCACCGACTGTCGTGTCGCGTGAGTCACGCCCCCGGCCGTAACGGCCCCCGGCGATCCTGCTTTAGCGCCGCCAGGCCTGGACGAGGACCGAGAGGTAGCGTGGATCGGGGACGGGGCCGGCAAGGCCGATATCCTCCCGCAAATGCACCTCCTGGGGTTGCGCCGCGAGGTCGAGCCAGCGCTGGCGCATCATCGCCCAGAGCCCGGGCCGCTCGTTCACTGCCTGCATCTCCATCCTCCTGCACACCATTCAAATTGATTGGCCCATCCTGGCGGCACCGCGTCGCAGGCCGATCCCGTTTCGTCGCCTTTGTCACGGGATGCGCCGCAACGGACGCGCTGCGTTGCTTGCCCGGCTGGATTCCGATGCGGTAACCCCGCGGTCATGACGCGCCATGCGGAGGGGACGGGTTTCGCACCGTGGGTTGGCGGCCACCATGCCGTATCACCCGCGAAAACCCGATGCCCATGCTCCTCGCCCTCACCCTCCCTCGGCTGGCGCCCGGCGCGACGCCCGCGCCGCGCCGGATGACCGACCCGGCCTCGAGCGATGCGGCGCTGATGGCGCTCGCCGGCGACGGCGACCGCGCGGCCTTCAACCTGCTGGTCGGCCGGCATGGCGAGCGGGCGCTGCGGGTCGCGCTCCGCATCCTCGGCGATGCGGCGGAGGCGGAGGAGGTGGCGCAGGAGGCCTTCCTCCGCGCCTGGCAGGCGGCGGCCGCCTTCGACCCCGCGCGGGCGCGCTTCACCACCTGGCTGCACCGCATCGTCGTCAACCTGGCGATCGACCGCATCCGGCGGCGGGCCGGGGCACCCTCGAGCGGGCTGGACGCGGCGTCCGCCCTGGCCGACCCGAACCCCGGGCCGGAGGCGGATGCCGAGGCCGCCGAGGCGCGGGCGGCGCTGGCCGCGGCGCTCGGGGCGCTGCCGCCGCGCCAGCGCGCCGCCATCGCGCTCGCCTATGAGCAGGAGCTGAGCGGCGCCGAGGCGGCCGCCGCGCTCGAGGTTTCGGAACGCGCGCTGGAAGGCCTGCTGCGGCGGGCCCGGCAATTCCTGCGCAGCCGATTGGAGGGCTCATGACCATCGCCCGCTTCGCCCTGCTGCTCGATCGCCACGGCCCGGCCCTGGCGCGCTGGCCCGAGGCCGAGCGCGCCGCCGCCGCCGTGCTCCTCGCCCGCTCCGCCGAGGCGCGGACGCGGCTGGAGGCGGCGCTCGCCCTCGATGCGCGGCTGCGGCGCGACCTGGCGCAGCCCGACCCGGCCGCCATCGCGCGGCTGCAGGCCGGCATCGCGCGGCGGATCGCCCGCGCGCCGCTGCCGGACCGGTCGGGGCCCCTGCCCCGGCTGCTGGCACTGCTCCGCCCGGCGGCGCCGGCCGGCTGGGGCGCGCTCGCCGCCATGGCGACCTGCGCCCTCTGGCTCAGCCTCTCGCCGCCGCGGACCGCGCCGGAGGATCCCTTCGGCCCCTTGCAGACCTTGCCCCTCGCGGGAGATGCCTTTTGATGCGCCGACCCTCCGGCCGGACCCTTATCACCGCGCTCTGCGGTGCCTCGCTGGTGCTCAACCTCGTCTTCGCCGGGCTGCTCTGGTGGCGGCCAACCCCGCCGCCGCGGGGCGGGCGCGGCTTCGACCGCATGGTCGGGCGGATCGAGGCCGCCCTGCCCGCGCCGGACCGGCCGCGCTTCCACGCCGTGCTGGCCGCCGAGCGCGGCCGCTATGCCGGAAGCCTCGCCGCCATGCGCGCCGCCAGCGCCGAGGTCGATGCGGTGATGCGCCGCGACCCTTATGACCCGAACGCGCTGCGCGATGCCCTTGCCGTCTGGGCCGAGCGGATGGTCGCCTTCAACCGCGATTTCGGCGAGACCCTGGCGGAGGCGCTGGCCGTCGTCTCGCCCGAGGGCCGCGCCCAGGTCGCCGCCGCGCGCCGGCCAGGCGGCTGAGCATGGCGCGCTCCCCCCTCCGCCGCGCGGCGCCGGCCGCCGCGGCGCTGCTGCTCGGCGGCTGCTCCTCGCTCGGCAACTGGCTGACGCCGCCGGGCACCTCCTCCGGCATTCCCCTCCCCGGCCGGATGACGGCGGCCGATGCCACCCAGCCGGTTCAGTGGCCGAATCCCGACTGGTGGCGCGGCTTCGGCTCGCCCGAGCTCGATGGGTTGATGGCGGAGGCGATGGCGGCGAACAACGACATCGCCGCGGCCATCGCCCGCATCCGCCAGGCCGATGCCCAGATCCGCATCGCCGGCGCGACGCTGCTGCCGACCATCGACCTCACGACGCGGGCGACGCGGCAGCAGAGCGGCATCGCCTCCTCCGCCTCGATCGCCGGCTTCGGCGGCGGGGGCAGCCGCATCCGCGTCAGTGCCAACAACCAGCTCAGCCTCACGGCCAGCTACGAGATCGATTTCTGGGGCAAGAACCGCGGGCAGGTGGAGGCGGCCCAGCAATCCGCCTCGGCCACCCGCTTCGATTCAGGGACGGTCACCATCACCACCCAGGCCTCAGTGGCGAACACCTATTTCGCCATGCTGGCAGCGCAGGAGACGCTGGCGATCCAGCAGCAGAACCTGGATATCGCGCAGCGCGTGGTGCGGGTGATCCGCCAGCGGGTCGCGGTCGGCACGGCGACGGGGCTTGACCTCGCGCAGCAGGAGACGGTGGTCGCCCAGCAGCAGGCGCAGATCCCGCCGCTGGTGCAGGAGTTCGAGCAGAACCGCAACTCGCTCGGCACGCTGGTCGCCCGGCCGCCAGAGACGCTGCGGCTCGAGGGCGGCGGCTTCAGCCGTCTCAACGTGCCAAGCGTGACGCCTGGCCTGCCGGCCGAGGTGCTCGCGCGCCGGCCGGACGTGCTGAATGCCGAGGCGACGCTCGCCGCGGCTAACGCCAATATCGTCGTCGCCCGCGCCCAGCTGCTGCCCTCGATCACGCTGACCGGCACCGGCGGCTTCACCAGCCTTGCGCTCGAGAACCTGCTGCGGCCGGGTTCCATCGTCTTCAGCCTGGCATCGGGGCTGGCGCAGCCCATCTTCCGCGGCGGCGCGCTCCGCGGGCAGATCGAGCTGAACGAGGGCGTGGCGCAGGAGCTGCTGGCGGCCTATCGCGGCGCCATCCTCGCCGCCCTGGTCGATGCCGAGAATGCGCTCGTCGCCCTCCGCCAGACCACCGAGCAGGAGGCGCTGCAGGCCAATGCGGTGCGGATGGCCGAGCGGGCCTATGGGATCAGCGAGGCGCAGCTGCAGGCCGGGACCATCGATCTCGTCACCCTGCTGAACACCCAGCAGACGCTCTTCACCGCCCGGACCAACCTCGCGAATGCGCGTCTAGCGCGGCTGCAGGCGGCCGTCGGATTGTTCCGGGCGCTGGGTGGCGGATGGACCGGCATTTGAGGTTGCAGTTCGTCACCACAACCCCTCATGGGGATGGCCTGCCGTCGTCGTATCATCCGAGACTCTGGAACGAGGTTTCCGACAAGCCCCATGCGCCGCTTCCTGACCCTTCTGCTGACCCTCGGGCTGATCGGGGGGGCCGGCGCGGGCGCCTGGTACTACTGGCAGCAATCCCAGCAGCCGGCCGCCGGGGCCAAGGCCGGCCAGCGGCCGGGCGACGGGCAGGGCAGGCCCGGTCGCGGTGCCGGCGCGCCGGTGCCGGTGATGATCGCCACGGCGCAGCGGCAGGACGTGCCGATCATGCTCGACGCCATCGGCACGGTGCAGGCCTACAACACCATCACCGTGCGGGCGCAGGTCGACGGCCAGCTCGTCGAGATCGCTTTCCAGGAAGGCCAGATGGTGAAGCAGGGCGACGTGCTGGCGCGCATCGACCCGCGCAGCTACCAGGCGGCGCTCGACCAGGCCCTGGCCAAGAAGGCGCAGGACGAGGCCCTGCTGGCCAATGCCCGGCTCGACCTCCAGCGCTACACCGCGCTCGCCCGCAACGAGGGCGTGTCCCGCCAGCAGCAGGACACGCAGCGCTCGACCGTCGCGCAGTACGAGGCGCTCGTCGCCTCCGACCAGGCGGCGATCGACAGCGCGCGCACCCAGCTCTCCTTCACCACCATCCGCTCGCCGATCAACGGGCGGGTCGGGCTGCGCCTGGTCGATCAGGGCAACCTGGTGCGCTCCGGCGATGCGACGGGTATCGTCACCGTCTCGCAGATGCAGCCGATCGCCGTCACCTTCACCCTGCCGCAGCAGGAGCTCGGCCGGGTGGTCGATGCCCTGCAGCGCGGCACCGTGCCGGTGCAGGCGTTGCGCTCGGCGAGCGGCGGGGCGCCGCAGACCCAGGGCTCGGCCTCGCCCGGCGCCCAGGGGCCGATCATGGGCGAGCTCCGCACGCTCGACAGCGCCGTCGATGCCTCGACCGGCACCATCAAGCTGAAGGCGGTCTTCCCCAACGAGGACATGCGTCTCTGGCCCGGCGCCTTCGTCAACGTCCGGCTGCGGATCGACACCGTGCCGGAAGCGGTGACGGTGCCGCTGGTCGCCGTGCAGCGGGGGCCGGACGGCGCCTTCGCCTATGTGCTGAAGGGCGACCAGACGGTGGAGCAGCGCAGCCTGCAGCTCGGCGTGCTGACGCCGACCGAGGCGGTGGTGCGGCGCGGCGTGGAGGTCGGCGAGAAGGTCGTCACCTCCGGCGCGCTGCGGCTGAGCCCCGGCGCGACGGTGATGGCGGTTGACGATACGGCGCCGGAGAATGCGCCCGCCCCGGGCGAGCGGCGCCTCCGCCCCCGGCAAGCGGCCGATGCGAGCCGCTGAACGGTGAACATCTCCGCCCCTTTCATCGCCCGGCCGATCGCCACCATCCTGCTGGCGATCGCCGTGCTGCTCTGCGGCGGCTTCGGCTACATGCGCCTGCCGGTCTCCGCCCTGCCCGAAGTCGACTTCCCGACCATCGAGGTGACGACCAGCCTGCCGGGCGCGTCGCCCGAGACGGTGGCGCTGCTCGTCACCGCCTCGCTCGAGCGGCAGCTGGCGCAGATCGCCGGCCTCACCGACATCGTCTCGACCAGCGGGCCGGGGACGAGCCGGATTACCATGCAGTTCACCCTCGGCCGCAACATCGACGATGCGGCGCAGGACGTGCAGGCGGCGATCAACTCGGCCCGGGGCACGCTGCCCGCCAACCTCCCCTACCCGCCGACCTATGCGAAGGTGAACCCGGCCGACCCGCCGATCATCACCCTCGCCCTGACCTCGGACACGCTGCCGCTCCAGCGCCTCTCGGACGCCGCCGACACGCTGCTCGGCCAGCGGCTGAGCCAGGTGAGCGGCGTCGGCCGCGTCCTGGTGCAGGGCAACATGCGCCCGGCCGTGCGCATCCAGGCAGACCCGGTGCGGCTCGCCGCCTACGGCCTGTCGCTTGAGGATGTGCGGACGGCGGTGGTCGCCAGCAATGTCAACACGCCGAAAGGCAGCGTCGACGGCCCGCGCCAGGCCAGCACGGTCATGGCGAACGACCAGATCGACCGCCCGGAGGCCTTCGCCAACCTGATCATCGCCTGGCGCAACGGCGCGCCCGTCCGCCTCGGGGATGTCGGCACCGCAATCCAGGACCTCGAGAACACGCTGACCGGCGCCTGGTACGATGGCGGCCCCGCCGTGCTGATCGACGTGCAGCGCCAGACGGGCGCCAATATCGTCCAGACCGTTGCCGACATCCGCGAGCAACTGCCCATGCTGGAGCAGGCGCTGCCGAGGGGCGCGCGGCTCGCCGTGGTCGCCGACCGGACGGGGACGATCAAGGCCTCGGTGCACGACGTGCAGTTTACCCTGGCACTGGCCGTGGTGCTGGTGATCGCGGTGATCTTCGTCTTCCTGCGCAGCCTGCGCGCCACCTTCATCCCGGGCGTCGCCCTGCCGCTCTCCATCATCGGCACCTTCGGGGTGATGGCGCTCTGCGGCTTCTCGCTCGACAACCTCTCGCTGATGGCACTGACCATCGCCACCGGCTTCGTCGTCGACGACGCCATCGTGATGATTGAGAACATCGTCCGCCTGATCGAGGAGGGGAAGCGCCCGCTCGAGGCCGCCTATGAGGGCGCGCAGCAGATCGGCTTCACCATCGTCTCGCTCACCGTCTCGCTGATTGCGGTCTTCATCCCCCTGCTCTTCATGCCGGGCGTTGTCGGGCGGCTTTTCCAGGAATTCGCGCTGACGCTGACCATTGCCGTGCTGGTCTCGATGGTCGTCTCCCTTACCCTGACGCCGATGATGTGCGCCTGGCTGCTGAAGCCGCATGAGGAGGCGAAGCCGGGCCGCCTCGCTCGCGCCACCGAGCGCGTGCTCGATGCCTGCCGCGATGCCTATGGCCGAAGCCTGCACCGGGTGTTGAAGCACGAGGGGCTGATGCTGGTCCTGGCGACGCTGACCGTCGCCGGCACCGTCTGGCTCTATATCGACATGCCGAAGGGCTTCCTGCCGCAGCAGGATACCGGCCTGATCGTCGCCAGCGTGGAGGCGCCGGACGACGTCTCCTTCAGCCGCATGTCCGCCCTCCAGCAGGAGGTGGCGGCGGTGATCCGCACCGACCCGGACGTCACCGGCGTCGCCTCCGTCGTCGGCGCCGGCATCGTGAATGCGGCGCAGAACACCGGACGGATCAGCATCGTGCTCCGCCCGCGCGAGGAACGCGAGGCGAATGCGAAGGCGATCATCGCTCGGCTGCAGCCGCAGCTCGATGCGCTGCCGCAGGTGGTGGTCCACCTCCAGGCGGTGCAGGACATCCAGATCGGCGCCCGGGTGGGCAGCACCGCCTTCCAGTACACGCTGATGAACCCGGATGCGGCGGAGCTCGGCCGCTGGGCGCCGGTCCTGGAGCGGAAGCTGGCCAGCCTGCCGATCCTGCGCGACATCGCCTCCGACCAGCGCGACGGCGGCGTGCGCGTCACCGTCGACGTGGACCGCGACAAGGCCGGGCGCCTCGGCGTCACCATGCAGGCGGTGGACGACGTGCTCTACGACGCTTTCGGCCAGCGGCAGATCAGCACGATCTACGCCCAGAACAACCAGTACCGCGTGGTGCTCGAGGCCGACCCCGCCATCCGCGACGATCCGGACAAGATCGGCCTGCTGCGCATACCGGCGACCGCCGGGCAGCAGACCACCGCCCAGGGGACGCCTGCGACCAGCGCCGGGACGGTGCAGGTGCCGCTGTCGGAGCTTGCCCGCATCGGCCGCGCGGCCGGGCCGCTGACGGTGACGAAGCAGGGGCAATTCCCCGCCGTCACCATCGGCTTCGACCTCGCCCCGGGCGCCTCCCTCGGCGAGGCGGTGGCCGCGATCCGCGCGGCGGAGGCGGAGATCGGCATGCCCGACACCATCGTCGGCCGCTTCGCCGGGGATGCGGCGGAGTTCCAGCGCTCGCTCGCCGGCGAGCCCTGGCTCATCCTCGCCGCCATCGTCGTGATCTACATCGTGCTCGGCGTGCTCTACGAGAGCGTGATCCACCCGATCACCATCCTCTCGACCTTGCCCTCCGCCGGGATCGGCGCACTGCTCGCGCTCCGGCTCTGCGGCCTCGACCTCTCGGTGGTGGGGCTGATCGGCATCGTGCTGCTGATGGGCATCGTGAAGAAGAACGCCATCATGATGATCGACTTCGCCCTCGAGGCGCAGCGCGACCATGGCCGCGCGCCGCGCGAGGCGATCATCGAGGCCTCGATCAAGCGCTTCCGGCCGATCATGATGACAACCCTCGCCGCGCTGCTCGGCGCCCTGCCGCTGGTGCTGGAGAGCGGCACGGGCTCCGAGCTGCGGCTGCCGCTCGGCGTCTCCGTCATCGGCGGGCTGCTGCTGAGCCAGTTGATCACCCTCTACACCACGCCGGTGATCTACCTGGCGATGGAGGCGCTGCGGGAGCGAACGATGCGGGTGGTGCGGCCGCGCCGCGCCGAACCGCAGCCGGCGGAATAGCGGATGTCGATCTCCGAGCCCTTCATCCGCCGGCCGATCGCCACCGCCTTGCTCGCGATCGGCATCGCGCTCGCCGGCATCGTCTCCTACTTCGCTCTCCCCGTTGCGCCGCTGCCGAGCATCGACCTGCCGACCATCGTCATCGGCGCCGGGCAACCGGGAGCGGACCCGGCGACCATGGCTTCCTCCGTCGCCGCGCCGCTGGAGCGAAGGCTCGGGGCCATCGCGGGCGTGACGGAGATGACCTCCACCTCCTCGCTCGGCGCCACCTCCATCGTCGTGCAGTTCGACCTCTCCCGCAGCGTCGAGGGCGCGGCGCGGGACGTGCAGGCGGCGATCAACGCGGCGGGCAGCGACCTCCCGGCAGCCCTCGCCATCCGGCCCTACTTCCGCAAGGCCAATCCGGGCGATGCGCCGGTGCTGATCATGTCCCTCGCCGCCGAGACGGTGACGCCGGGCGCGGTCTACGACGCCGCCGACAGCCTGGTCGGCCCGCGCATCGCCCAGGTGCCGGGCGTCGCGCAGGTGCTGATCGCGGGCGCGGAGCAGCCGGCCGTCCGCGTCACCGTCGACCCGGCCGCGGCCAAGGCGGCCGGGGTGGGGCTGGAGCAGATCCGGCTCGCCATCGCCAACAACAACGTGACGCAAGCGACCGGCCTGATCGACGGCTCCCAGCAATCCGCCGCCGTCTCGGTGAACGACCGGCTGAACACGCCGGAGGAATTTGGCGCCATCGTGCTGAAATCGGCCAATGGCGCGCTCGTCCGCATCTCCTCCGTCGCCCGTGTGTCACTCGACGTGCGGGACCGGCGGCAGGGCGGCTCCGTCGACGGCCGGCCCGCGGTGCTGATGATCATCTTCAAGCAGCCGGATGCCAACGTCATCGAGGTGGTGAACGGCATCCAGCGCATGCTGCCGGAGGTGGAGCGTTGGCTGCCGGGCGGCGTGCATATCACCACCATCCGTGACCGGTCCGAGACGATCCGGGCAAGCGTCCATGACGTGCAGCTGACGCTGCTGATCTCGATCGTCCTCGTCATCGCCGTGGTCGCGCTCTTCCTCGGCCGCACCTCGGCCGTCGCGGCGGCCGGGGCGTCGGTGCCGCTCTCGCTGCTCGGCACGCTCGTGGTCATGTGGCTGGTCGGCTACTCGCTCGACAACCTCTCGCTGATGGCGCTGACCATCTCGGTCGGCTTCGTCGTGGACGACGCCATCGTCATGATCGAGAACATGGCGCGGCTGATGGAGCGCGGCATGAAGCCGCTGGAGGCCGCGCTGGTGGGCGCGCGGCAGATCGGCTTCACTGTCGTCTCCATCACCGTCTCCCTGATCGCGGTCTTCATCCCGCTGCTCTTCATGGGCGGCATCGTCGGGCGGCTGTTCCGGGAGTTCTCGGCGACGCTCGCCATCGCCGTCGCCATCTCGGGCGTCGTCTCCCTCACCGTTACGCCGATGATGGCGGGGCGGCTGGCACGCAGCGGCCCATATCGTCCCGGCCTTGCCATCCGCCTCGTCGATGCGGGGATGGAGCGGATGACGCGCGGCTACATCTGGTCGCTGCGGCATGTGCTGCGCATCCGCCGGACCATGCTGGTCTTCACCCTGGCGCTGATCGGCGTGACCGTCTGGCTCTATGTCATCGTCCCCAAGGGCTTCTTCCCGGAGCAGGATACCGGCCTCATCATCGGCACCACGCGGGCGCCGCCCGATACCTCCTTCCAGGCCATGCAGGTGATGCAGGAGCGGGTGGTGCAGGTGCTGATGCGCGACCCGGCGGTGGCCAGCATCGCCTCGCAGATCGGCGGCGGCGGGGGCAATTCCTCCGGCAACCAGGGGCGCATCTTCGTCAGCCTGAAGCCGTTGGCGGAGCGAGACAACGCCTCCGCCAGCCAGGTGATCGAGCGGTTGCGGCGCCCGCTCAACACCATCCCGGGCATGCAGACCTTCCTCCGCTCGGTGCAGGACATCGGCATCGGCGGGCGGCCGGGGAATGCGCAGATCCAGTTCGTGCTGCTCTCGCCTGACCTTGAGGGGCTGGAGACATGGTCGGAGGTGCTGGTGCAGAAGCTGCGCACCATCCCCGGCATCACCGATGTCTCCTCCGACCAGCAGCGGCCTGGGCTGGTGACGCGGCTGGAGATCGACCGGGATGCGGCGGGGCGGCTCGGCGTCAGCGTCGCCGCCATTGCCTCGGCGCTCAACAGCGGCTTCGCCCAGCGCCAGGTCTCGATCATCTACCGTGCCCGAAACCAGTACCGCGTGGTGCTGGAGCTGGAGCCCGGGCTGCAGCAATTTCCGGAACAGGTCGACGACGTCTATGTCCCGGGCGCGGGCGGGACGCAGGTGCCGCTCTCGAGTCTGGTCCGGCTGTCGCGTGCGACGGCGCCGCTGGCGGTGACGCATCAGGGCCAATATCCGGCCTCGACCATCACCTTCAACCTGGCGGAGGGCATGTCGCTCGGCCAGGCGGCTGAGGCGGTGGAGAGGGCAGCGGCGGAGGCCGGCCTACCGGACGGCATGCGGACCGAATTCGCCGGTAGCGCCAAGGCCTTCCAGTCCTTCGCCCGGGACCAGCCGCTGCTGATCCTGGCGGCGCTGCTGACCATCTACATCGTCCTCGGCGTGCTCTACGAGCACCTGCTGCACCCGATCACCATCCTCTCCACCCTGCCGACGGCCGGCATCGGCGCGCTGCTGGCGCTGCTGGTGACGGACACGCCCTTCTCCGTCATCGCCCTGATCGGCGTGATCCTGCTGATGGGCATCGTGAAGAAGAACGCCATCATGATGGTGGATTTCGCCCTCGAGCATGAGCGGAGCGAGGGGATCGGCGGGATGGATGCGATCATGGCCGCCTGCCGGGAGCGGTTCCGGCCGATCCTGATGACGACCCTCGCAGCCGTCTTCGGCGCGGTTCCGCTGGCGATGGCCTCCGGCGCCGGGTCGGAGCTGCGGCACCCGCTTGGCATCACCATCATCGGCGGGCTGCTGCTTTCCCAGCTGCTGACGCTCTACACGACGCCGGTCGTCTACCTGTCGCTCGACGGAATCGGGCGGCGGAAGCGCCCGCAAGTGGCGGCGGCCGCGGCCGCGGAGTAGGAAGGGAGTTTCGGCGCCTGGCCCCGGCCTGCGCCGCAACTGTCGGAGTTACAGCATGTCCATGCCCGCCGAGACATCCGAGCGCCCGAGCCGCGCCGAGGCCGAGGATGCCGTCCGCACCCTGATCCGCTGGGCCTGCGACGACCCGACGCGGGAGGGGTTGCTCGACACGCCGGCCCGCGTCGTGCGCGCCTATGAGGAGCTTTTCGGCGGCTACCAGATCGATCCGGTCGCGCTGCTCGAGCGCACCTTCGACGAGGTCGAGGGATATGACGAAATCGTCCTGCTCAAGAACATCCGGCTGGAGAGCTATTGCGAGCACCATATGGTGCCCATCATCGGCCATTGCCATGTCGCCTATCTGCCGGCCCGACGCGTGGTCGGCATCAGCAAGCTGGCGCGGGTCGTGGAGGCCTACGGCAAGCGCCTGCAGATCCAGGAGAAGCTGACCGCGCAGATCGCCAATACGATCGACCGGGTGCTGCAGCCGCGCGGCGTCGCCGTCATCATCGAGAGTGCGCACCAGTGTATGACGACGCGGGGCGTGCACCAGACCGGAGTGACGATGGTCACCAGCCGGATGCTGGGCGCCTTCCGAGATAATTTCGACACCCGCCGCGAGTTGCTGTCCCTGATCCAGGCACCGGCCTAGGCCCCGCCTCGGGCATTGCGTCGGCAGCCAGGACAAGGAGCGCGACATGCAGCGGGGCGAGGCCCGTTCCTCGCGGATCATGCGCCCGTCATGAACCGGCGCACCGGGAGGAGCGGCGGCCCGCCGCTGAGCGGCCGCCAGGGGCGACGGATCATGGAGGCGCGGCCGCCCGAGGGCGGCCCCGGCGCGCAGCGCGGCGGGAGGTCATGCTCGACTTACCCCGGACGGGCTGCGCTGCACCGTGCCGCTCCCGGCCGTTCAGGGCTTGGCGTAGCTGACGCCCATGCCGGCCGAGGGGTCGTTCTGGATGCCGTAGGGCGGGATGGGGTAGCGAAGGCCGTTCTTCGCCAGGGCCTTCATGCCGTCGACGGCGATGCGGAGGTCCGCCGGCTTCAGCGCCATCAGCATCTCCTCGTCGGGGACGCCGCCGTACCGGCGCTCGGCATAGCAGGGCAATGACAGGCTCGGCTCGCCGGTCTTGAGTGCGCGGCCCCAGCTGTCGGCGCAGGCGCTCTCGCCGGCGACGCTCCACTCGAATTTCCGGTAGTTGCGGTACTGGAGGCCGTTGATGAGGATGATCATCTGGCCGGGCGTCGCATAGACCAGCGCGATGTCCGGCTCGGCGATGCGGCCGGAGTCGAGGGGGCTCACGGCCATCGCCTGGTAGCGGCCGTGAGGGACGACATCGAGGGCTTCCTGCCGCGCCTGGGCATCCTCCTGCGTGCCGTGCCAGATCCCGACATACTTCTCGCCGCGGCGCCATTCCTCGTCCTGGGGGCCGAGGCCGATGACGGCGCGGCATTGCGAGCCGACGAGATCCTCGCCGGTGATGCCGACGGTCCAGCCCAGGCGGGAGGCCATGCTGACGATCTGGTCGGTCGCATGCACGGTCTTCGGCCGGCGGATGCGGGGAATCGCCTCCATCTCGGCGACCGTCCCGAACATCTTCATGCCGATCACGGTGGTCTTGAGGCGCAGCAGCGCATTCAGCTCGGCGACGAGGGCTTGCAGGTCCAGCATCGGCGTTTCCCCCAAGGTTTCCGGGAACGATAACCCGACCTGGCCTCGCCCCCAACCCAGGCCGGCCAGGGCCGGGTTCCGGCCTGGGGATGGGAGCATCGCTCGCCTCGGCTGGAGCAAACTCCGATCGGGTAGAATCGGCTAATCGCAGGCTGCTCGACCGAACACAAGGCCAGAGCGGGTTCGGTGAGCCAAGTCGAACGGAGACCGCTCTAGATCGACCGCGACAGCCCCGCGAAGAACCCCCGCCGCATCCCGTATTGCGGCGCGCCGACGCCGATGCCCGTCCCGTCACGCAGCTGATAAGCCCGATCGAAAAGGTTGAGTACGTCGAAGCGGAGGGTCCAGGCACCGCCATCCGGCAGGGTCAGCCGCTGCGAGACGCCAAAATTGACGGTGAGATAGGGCGTCGTCACCTCGCTGTTGGCAAAACCCTTCCGCAGGCCGCTGCCATAGACCAGGGAGGTGGAGAGGGTGCCGCCCTCCCAGGCCTGGTAGGCGGCGCCGGCCGAGCCGGTGAGGAGCTGGTCATGGTCGGTGCGGACCCATTTGCGGCGGGTCTGGGCGAGCTCGGCGGGCGACCAGAAATACTGGTTGGAGACGAGCCCCTTCCCTTCCGAGCGGGAGATGGAGAGGTTGCCGTAGAGGCGCCACGGCCCCTGCCGCCAGTCGGCCGTGAGCTCCGTGCCGTAGACCCGGCCGCGCCGGTAATTGTAGGGCGAGAAGACATAGGCCCGGCCGAACTGCCCGAGATCCTGCATGTCCTCGACCGAGCGGCCATAGGCCTCGATGCCGAGGGTCAGGCTCTCCGTCACCCGCCGGCGGATGCCGAGATTGAGGTAGTGCGCCCGCTCCGGCTGCACCGGATCGGCCTGCTGGGTCGCGGGCTGCAGGGTGGTGCCACGGTAGCGGGCGATGTCGATGGCGCCGACCAGCTCGGCCGGCGGCGGGGTGAAGTAGCGGGCATAGCCGAGGGCGATGGTAGTCGCGTCATCTGGCGTCCAGACCAGGTTGGCGCGCGGGCTGAACTGGGAGGCCTCGACGATGCCGGAGACGGTGTCAAAGCGGCCGCCGGCATTGAAGGTCAGGCGATCGGTGATCCGCCACTCGTCCTGGAGATAGAGGCCGAAGAGCGTCTGCCGCACCCGGCCCGACTCGCGCAGGTTGAAGGGCGCGTCGGCGGCCTGGTCGAAGGCGTCGAGCGGCAGCAGCGTGCTGTCCGTCACGTTCCGCGTCGTGTCCTGGGACAGGAAGAAGCCCGCACGCAGCGTGTGCTCCGGGTGGAGGCGCCAGGCGGCATCGCCCTGCGTGCCGTAGGAGAGGCTCTCGCGCCCCACCGTGCTCGCCGCGCCGTCGAAGAGCAGGTCCCCAAGCCCGTCCGGCCGGTAGCGGATGGAGGAGCGGCGGAGGAAGGCCGAGAGCTGGAGATCGGCCTCGCCGATGCTGTGCTGCCCGGCGAGAATGGCAAAGCTGTTGCGCTGCACCTGCCGTGCGCGCAAACCGGCGCTGTCGAAGGCAGATTGCCCATAGGCGGTGAAGGCCGGCTGCAGCCCCGGCGTGTTCGGCACCTGGTAGGTCGAGAGCATGCTGCCGGCGATGAGCGAGATTCGGCTGCGGTCGCCGACCGGCACGGCAGCATGGACCAGGCCGCGGATCTGGTTCGTGCGGTTATGAATGGCGCCCCGCCCCGGCGTCGGGTTCTCGAAGCCGCGGTCGCTGCGGAGGCCGGAGAGGCTACCGAAATACTCGACCGGCCCTGCCCTGCCGCCATAGCTGGCGCCCGGCTGGATGGTGCCGAAACTGCCGCCATAGACGCCGATGCTGCCACCCGGATCCTCGAGGCCGGAGCGGAGCTGCATGTCGACGATGCCCGCGGTGCGGTAGCCGAACTGCGCTGGCAGCGCGCCGGTGATGAGCGCAACGCTGCGCAGCGCCCGTGCATCGAAGAGCTGGCTGAAGCCGCTGATCGCCTCCGGCAGCAGCACGCCGTTGACGCGGTACTGCAGGTTGCGATGGTCCCCGCGCACATGCAGGTCCCCGAAAGCCTCCTGCACCACGCCCGGCGCCTGGAGCAGCACATCGGTGAGGCGGGCGTTGTCGCCCTGGGGGAGCTGCTGGATGGCCTGTCGGTCGATCTCGTAGCGGCTGGCGCCGAGGCTCGGGGCGATGGCGTTGCGCGCGACATCGAGGCGTCGCGACTGCACCACGAGGTCCGGCAGCTCGAAGACCTGGTCCTCCGCCCGCGCCGCCCCGGCCAGGAGGAGCGATGCAGCAGCGACAGTTCGACAGATATTCATCTCTGCATTATCCATTGCTGTTGATGTATTCAGATATTTGTCGTTTAATTTCAGCATGTTATACTGAGCGGACCGGACGGATGGCGCAAGCCGGCGCGTTGCGCGATGCTGGCGCACAGACCGAGGAGTCGCCCCATGACCGGCACGCTGTTCCGCCACTTCCGGCTCTTCGACGGCCTCGCCGACCAGCTTGCCGAGGGGATGGAGCTGCTGGTCGAGGGCGGGCGCATCAAGGAAATCGCGGACCGGCCGATCACCACGGCGACGGCGCGCATCGTCGATTGCGGCGGGCGGACGCTGATGCCGGGGCTGATCGACGCCCATGTGCATGCCTATGGCAGCGAGGCTGATCTCGCACGGCTCGAGCGGCTGCCGCGCAGCCTGCAGGCGCTGCAGGCGGCGGACCGGCTGCGGCAGTCGCTGCAGCGCGGCTTCACCACCATCCGCGATGCGGGCGGCGCCGATTGGGGCCTCGCCATCGCCTGCGAGACGGGGCTGATCGCCGGGCCGCGCCTTTTCTACCCGGGTCGGGCGCTCTCACCCACGGGCGGGCACGGCGACATGCGGCCCAACACCATGCTCGACCAGTTCTGCGGCTGCTGCGCCCCCGCCATGGCGCTCGGCGTCATCGCCGATGGCGTCGACGAGGTGCGGAAGGCGGTGCGCGGCGAGCTCAAGCGCGGGGCGCATGCCATCAAGATCATGGCGAGCGGCGGCGTCGCCTCGCCCTCCGACCCGATCTACGCCCTGCAGTATAGCGACGAGGAGATTGCCTGCGCGGTCTGGGAGGCGAAGGCCTGGCGGAGCTACGTGCTTGCGCATGCCTATACGCCGGAGAGCATCCATCGCGCCGTGCGGCTCGGCGTGCGCTCCATCGAGCATGCCAACCTCATCGACGCCGAGACCGCCGCCTTCATGGCGGAGCGCGGCGCCTTCGCCGTGCCGACCCTCGTCACCTATGATGCGCTGCAGGAGGAAGGGCCGGCGCTCGGCCTGCCGCCCGAGAGCATGGCGAAGCTCGCCAGCGTGAAGGATGCCGGGCTCGGCAGCCTCGAGATTCTGGCACGAGCCGGGGTGCGCATGGCGCTCGGGACCGACCTGCTCGGGGCGATGCACCGGCGGCAATCGGACGAGTTCGTCATCCGCCGCCAGGTGCTGCCGGCGGCGGAGGTGCTGCGCAGCGCGACCAGCGTGGCGGCCGCGCTGCTCAACCAGGAGGGCGCGCTCGGCGTGGTGGCGCCTGGGGCGCTGGCCGACCTCATCCTCGTCGATGGCGACCCGGTCGCCGATATCGGCGTGCTGACCGGCCAGGGCGAGCGCATCCCCTTCGTCATGAAGGGCGGCGCGGCGATGATCGACCGGCTCGGAGCCTAGGGCGGCCTCCGTTCGAGCCGGGCGAGCCTGGTCGAATGGCTAGGGTCGTAGCCGAAGCCGGTGGAGAGGGTGAAGGCGCCGTGGATGGCGCCGATGGTCGTGACATGCAGCGGCGCATGGTCCCGCGCGCGGAGCACGTCGACCACGAGCAGCGTATCCGTCACCGCCTGCGGCGAGCCGCAATAGGCAATGCTATTCTCGGCGATGCTCCCGCCGAGGAAGCGGGCGGCAAGGCCGGGCAGCAGGGCGACGGCCAGGAGGCGAAGGCGGAGGCTCATCCACCCAGCAGGCCCGAGCGGCCCCACCTGGCGACCGGAACCGCGTTCAGCCGAGATGGACCTCGAAGCCCCGGGCCGTCGCCGGGCGGGCCATCATCCGGTCGTACCAGGCGGCGACATGGGGCAGGTCGTCGAAGGGCACCTGATGCCGCTCATGCCGCCACGCCCAGCCGAGGATGGCAAAGTCGGCGACGCTCGGCTCGCCCTCGGTCGCCACATAGTCCCGGCCAGCGAGCCGCCGCTCGAGCACGCCATAGAGGCGCTTCGTCTCCGTGTGGTAGCGGTTGAGGCCGTACTCCTTGGCCGGCCCGTCCGGCTGCATGAGGAAGTGGTGGACCTGGCCGGGCATGGGCCCGAATCCACCCATCTGCCACATCAGCCATTCCAGCACCGGCACCCGGTCGCGCAGCTCGCGGGGCATGAATCGGCCCGTCTTCTCGGCGAGGTAGAGGAGAATCGCGCCGCTTTCGAATACGGTAATGGGCCGTCCACCCGGCCCCTCCTGGTCGATGATCGCCGGGATGCGGTTGTTCGGGCTGAAGGCGAGGAAGGCCGGGTCGAACTGCTCGCCCTTGCTGATGTTCACGGTCTTCACCGTGTAGGGGAGGCCCATCTCCTCCAGCGCCACGCTGATCTTCCGCCCGTTCGGCGTGTTCCAGGTATGCAGCTCGATCATGGGGTCCCCGTCCCGGATGCGGTGGTTGGAGCCTAGCCGAGGTGGTGAGGGCTGGCGAGCGCGGCGAAGTGTGGCATTGGCGCCACCTGTGGTCACGAACCCGCGGGTGAAACAGTCTAGTCACTTCCCAATTCCGCTGCGGTGCCGCAACCTGTGCGTGCAGATCCGGCCAGGGGAAATGGTGGCGGCGCTGCGCTTTGGGGGACTGTCTTCATGCTCGGAATGTCGCTTCCGGCCGCGCGCCGAAAGTCGGTGACGCTCGCCTACCTGATCTGGGCCGCCTTCGGCCTGTTCGGCCTGCACCGCTTCTATCTCGGCCGGACGCTCTCGGCCGCGGGCATGGCCGCCATCACCGTCCTTTCCGTCCCGCTGATCTGGAGCGGCCTCGGCCTGCTCGGCTTCGTCGCCACCGGCACCTGGGCGCTCGCCGATGCGGTGCTCATCCCGGGCATGGCGAAGGCGCTCAACGACGCAGTGACGGCCGCGCCCTGACGAAGGGCAGCGCCCTCTCCCCCGCGAGGGCGCTGCTCAACTTCAGGTTGCTTAAGGTGTTGCCCCTCCTCAGGCGAGCTTCTGCTTCAGGACCTCATTGACCAGGGCCGGGTTGCCCTTGCCCTGCATGGCCTTCATCACCTGGCCGACGAAGAAGCCGAAGAGCTTCTCCTTGCCGCTGCGGTACTCGGCCACCTTGTCGGCATTGGCTGCCATCACCTGGTCGATCGCCGCCTCAATGGCACCGGTATCGACCACCTGGCGCAGCCCGCGCGCATCGACGATGGCGCCCGGCCGCTCCCCGGTCTCGAACATGATGGCCAGGACATCCTTGGCGATCTTGCCATTGATCGTCTTGTCGGCGATCAGGTCCAGCAGCTCGCCGAGCGCCTCGGCCCCGACCGGGCTCTCCTCGATGCCAAGGCCGGTGCGGTTCAGGGCGGCGAAGAAGTCGCCCGTCACCCAGTTGGCGACCGTCTTGGCATCGCGCCCCCGGGCCACGGCCTCGAAGAAGGCCGCCGTCTCCCGCTCCAGCGTGAGGACGTGGGCGTCATAGGGCGACAGGCCCATGGCGACGTAGCGCGCCCGCCGCTCATCCGGCAGCTCGGGCAGCGACGCCTTCAGGCTCTCGACCCAATCCGCCTCGAGGACGAGGGGCGGCAGGTCCGGGTCGGGGAAGTAGCGGTAGTCATGCGCATCCTCCTTGGAGCGCATGCTGCGCGTCATGCCGCGGCCCGTGTCGAAGAGCCGCGTCTCCTGCTCGACCGTGCCGCCCTCCTCCCAGACCTCGATCTGCCGGCGCGCCTCGGCCTCCACCGCCTGCATGACGAAGCGGATGGAGTTGACGTTCTTCACCTCGCAGCGGGTGCGGAACCCCTCGCCCGGCTTGCGGACGGAGACGTTGACATCGGCCCGCATGGAGCCCTCGTCCATGTTGCCGTCGCAGGTGCCGAGGTAGCGGACGATCTGCCGCAGCTTGGTCAGGTAGGCCCCCGCCTCCTCCGGCGAGCGCATGTCGGGCTCGGAGACGATCTCCATCAGCGCGACGCCGGAGCGGTTCAGGTCGATGAAGCTCTTCGACGGATGCTGGTCGTGCAGCGACTTGCCGGCATCCTGCTCGAGATGCAGCCGGGTGATGCCGATCGGCTTGGTGCTGCCATCGGCGAGCGTGATCTCGACCGTGCCCGTGCCGACGATGGGGTGGGCGAACTGGCTGATCTGGTAGCCCTGCGGCAGGTCGGCATAGAAGTAGTTCTTCCGGTCGAAGCGGGACCAGAGATGGATCTCCGCCCTCAGCCCGAGCCCGGTGCGCACGGCCTGCGCCACGCATTCCTGGTTGATCACCGGGAGCATGCCGGGGAAGCCGGCATCGACGAAGGAGACCTGGCTGTTCGGTGCGGCGCCGAACTCGGTCGCCGCGCCGCTGAACAGCTTGGCCTGCGAGGTCACCTGGGCATGGACCTCGAGTCCGATGACGACTTCCCAGGGGCCGGTGCGGCCTTCGATCGTGTAGGTCATGCGCTTGCCGTCCTTGCGCCCCAACCGAAGGTGAGGCGCTGCTGTTCACGGAGAAATGCCTCCCGGTCCTCGACAATGCCGAAGCCCAGCCGCCTCGCGCAATCGGCGAAGCCGGACAGGGATTGGGGATCGAGCGCGCCGGTCTGCAGGTTATCCTGATTGACGACGATGGCCGAGATCATCGCTCCCGCCTCCTTCAGCATGCTGTCGCAGACGCCCTCAGATGTGGCCGCATCTGGCCGCGGACGGACAGACTCCACGGCACGTCATTCGCCCGGGCAATCTGGCCATAGCTGATAAAACGGCGTTCCGCTGCCGCCGCGCGGATCGCCTCAATGCTGCGGGCCATGTCGAGCATGCTAGGCCCCCGCCCTCAGCCGCGGCAGGGCGGTGAAATTCGCTGCCTGCTCGATCGCCGCGCCGACGGCGAAGACCGTCTCCTCGTCGAAGGACTTGCCGATCACCTGCAGGCCCAGCGGCAGCCCCTGGGCGTCGAGCCCCGCCGGCACCGCAATCCCCGGCAGGCCGGCGAGGTTCGCCGTCACGGTAAAGACGTCGTTGAGGTACATCTTCACCGGGTCGTCCTGCTTCTCGTCCATCCCGAAGGCAGCCGAGGGCGTCGCCGGGGTGACGATGGCGTCCACCTTGCCGAAGGCCTCGTCGAAGTCGCGCTTGATGAGGGCGCGGATCTTCTGCGCCTTCAGGTAGTAGGCGTCGTAGTAGCCGGCGCTCAGCACATAGGTGCCGATCAGGATGCGCCGCCGCACCTCGGCGCCGAAGCCCTCCGCCCGCGTCCGCTCATAGAGGTCACGCAGGTCGCTGCCCTGCTCCGCGACGCGCAGGCCGAAGCGCACGCCGTCGTAGCGGGCGAGGTTGGAGGAGGCCTCGGCCGGCGCGACGATGTAGTAGGTCGGCAGCGCGTATTTGGTGTGCGGCAGGCTGATCTCGACCGTCTCCGCCCCCTGCTCGCGCAGCCAGGCGAGGCCCTGCTGCCAGAGCGCCTCGATCTCGGCCGGCATGCCGTCCAGCCGGTACTCCTTCGGCACGCCGATGCGCAGTCCCTTCACCCCGCGGGCGCAGGCGGCGGCGAAGTCGGGCACGGGGATGTCGGCGCTGGTACTGTCCTTCGGGTCATGGCCGGCCATGGAGCGCAGCAGGATGGCGCAATCCTCGACGGTGCGGGCCAGCGGCCCCGCCTGGTCGAGCGAGGAGGCGAAGGCGACGATGCCGAAGCGGCTGCAGCGGCCGTAGGTCGGCTTCATGCCAGCGACCCCGCAAAGGGCCGCCGGCTGGCGGATGGAGCCGCCGGTATCCGTCGCCGTCGCGCCCAGCGCCAGCCGCGCCGCAACAGCCGCCGCCGAGCCGCCGGAGGAGCCGCCGGGCACCAGCCGGGTATCCGGGTCGTTGGCGCGCGACCAGGGGTTCTCCACCGGCCCGAAGGCGCTGGTGGTGTTGGACGAGCCCATGGCGAACTCATCCAGGTTGGCCTTGCCGAGGAAAACCGCGCCATCCCGCAGCAGGTTGGCGGAGACGGTGCTCTCATAGGGCGGGTTGAAATTGGCCAAGATTCGGCTGCCCGCCGTCGTCAGCGTCCCCGCCGTGCAGAACAGGTCCTTGATGGCGAGCGGCACGCCCTCGAGAGGGCCGGCGACGCCTTCCTTGCGGCGCGCATCGCTGGCGCGGGCCTGCTCCAGCGCCCGCTCGCCGGTCACGGTGACATAGGCGTTGAGGCGCGGGTTTAGCGCCGCGATGGCATCCAGATGAGCCTGGGTCAGCTCGACCGAGCTGATGATGCCCTCGTTCAGCGCCTCGATGGCGCCGCGCAGGGTGAAATCGGTCGGGTGCATCTTATTCCACCACCTTCGGGACGCCGAAATACTCGCCCTGACGGTCGGGCGCATTGGCGAGGATCTTGTCGGCGATGCCGCCATCGGTCACCGCATCCGGCCGCGGGCGGAGCGCCACGGCGCCGCCGCCGGCCATGGGCTCCACTCCTTCGGTGTTCACCGCCTGCAATTGCTCGATCCAGCCGAGGATGCCGTTCAGCTCCGCCTGGGCCTGGGCGAGCTCGCCCTCCTCCAGCCGGATGCGGGCCAGGGCGGCGATGCGCCGTACCGTCGGGATATCGAGGGACATGGGCCATTCCAGTCTGCACGAGAGAGGGGGCTATAAGGCCCCGCATGGCGCTCTTCAACCTGACCGACCTTCGCGCAGCCCTGCCCCGCGGCCAACGCCTGCTCGGGCTGGACCCGGGCAGCAAGCTGGTGGGCCTCGCCCTGTCGGACGCTTCGCTGCTGCTCGCCAGCCCCTATGGCAGCCTGAAGCGCGGGAAGCTGGCGGCCAACGCGGCGGAGCTGCGCGCGATCGTTGCGAAGGAGGCGGTGGGCGGGCTGGTCGCCGGCCTGCCCCTCTCCATGGATGGCAGCTTCGGCCCGGCGGCGCAGGCGGCGAAGGATTGGGCCCTGGCCATCGCCGCCGCGGTCGGCCTGCCGGTCGCGATGTGGGACGAGCGGCTGTCCAGTGCGGCGGTCAACCGGATGATGGTCGAGGCCGATCTCAGCCGGGCCAAGCGGGCGGCCGCCGTGGATGCCGCGGCGGCGGCCTATATGCTCCAGGCGGCCTTGGACGCCAGCCGCCCCGCCGCTAGTGTCCCGCCGACCTGAGAGTGGCGAATCCTGGATGTCCTTCTCCTTCCCCATCCTCCCCGATGGCCACCTCCTCGCCATCGAGGGGCTGGAGCCGCCGCATATCGGCGCCCTGCTCGACCTGGCCGAGAGCTACGCCCTCCTCAACCGCCAGGGGAAGACCCAGAGGGACCTGCTGCGGGGCCGGACCCTGATCAACCTCTTCTTCGAGGACAGCACCCGGACCCGCACGAGCTTCGAGCTGGCCGGCAAGCGGCTCGGGGCCGACGTGATCAACATGTCCGTCTCCAACTCCTCGGTGAACAAGGGCGAGACGCTGATCGACACGGCGACCACGCTGAACGCGATGCATTGCGACCTGCTCGTGGTGCGCCACGCCCAGTCCGGCGCCCCTGCCCTGCTGTCGCAGAAGGTGTCCGCGAGCGTCATCAATGCCGGCGACGGCACCCATGAGCACCCGACCCAGGCGCTGCTCGACGCGCTGACCATCCGCCGCCGCAAGGGCAGCCTCGAGGGGCTGGTGGTCGCGATCTGCGGCGACGTGCTGCACAGCCGCGTCGCCCGCTCCAACATCCACCTGCTGACGGCGATGAACGCCCGCGTCCGCATCGTCGGCCCGCCGACCCTGATCCCGGCCGCGGCAACGCGGCTCGGCGTCGAGGTCTTCCACGACATGAAGGCGGGCCTCGCCGGCGCCGATGTCGTGATGATGCTCCGGCTGCAGAAGGAGCGGATGACGGGCGGCCTCGTCCCCTCCTCCCGCGAGTTCTTCCGCTTCTTCGGCCTCGACCGCGAGAAGCTCGGCTGGGCGAAGCCAGATGCTATCGTCATGCATCCCGGCCCGATGAACCGCGGAATCGAGATCGACAGCGCCATCGCCGACGACCCGGAGCGCAGCGTGATCGGCGAGCAGGTGGAGATGGGCGTCGCCTGCCGCATGGCGGTGCTCGACGTGCTGGCGCGGGACCTTCGCCGCAATGCGTGACCTGATGATCGCGGGCGCCCGCCTCCTCGACCCCGTGACCGGCCTCGACGCGCCGGGCGACCTCCTCATCCGGGGCGGCCTGATTCTGGACCACGGCCCCAACCTCACCCGCCCGGAGGGCGCCGAGATTGTGGACGCCGCCGGCGCCTGCCTCGCCCCGGGCCTCATCGACCTCCGCGCCGCCATCGGCGAGCCGGGCGCCGAGCACCGCGAGACGATTGCCTCCGCCGCCGCGGCCGCCGTCGCGGGCGGCATCACCACCCTCTGCGTCCTGCCCGATACGGAGCCGGCGCTCGACGATCCGGCCCTCGTCCAATTCGTCCTCCGCCGCGGCGAGGCGACGGGCTGCATCACCCTCCTTCCCTATGCCGCCGCGACCAAGCATTGCGAGGGGCGCGAGATTGCCGAGTACGGCTTGCTGATCGAGGCCGGCGCGGTGGCCTTCACCGATGGCAGGCGGGCGATCGGCCATGCGCGAACCATGCGCCTCGCCCTCTCCTATGCCCGCGCCTTCGGGCGGATGGTGGTGCAGCATCCGGAGGAGCCGGGCCTCGCCGCGGGCGGCGCCGCGACCGAGGGCGAGCTGGCGACGCGCCTCGGCCTGCCCGGCATCCCCGCCGCGGCGGAGGCGATGATGATCCAGCGCGACATCGCCCTGGCGCGCCTCACTGGCGGCCATGTGCATTTCGCCCATGTCAGCACCGCCGCGGCGCTCGACCTCATCCGTGCGGCGAAGGCGGAGGGGCTGGCCGTGACCTGCGACACCGCGCCGCCCTATTTCGACCTGAACGAGACGGCGATCGGCGACTGGCGCACCTATGCCAAGCTCTCCCCGCCGCTGCGGCCGGAGGCGGACCGGCTGGCGGTGGTCGCGGCGCTGCAGGACGGCACGATCGACGCCATCGCCTCCGACCACCAGCCGCATGACGCCGACGACAAGCGCCTGCCCTTCGCCCAGGCCGAGCCAGGCGGGACGGGGCTCGCGACGCTGCTCGGCGTCACCCTCGCCCGGGTCCATGGCGGGGACCTGCCGCTGCTCCAGGCGCTCGGCCTGCTGACGGCACGGCCCGCGGGGCTGCTCGGCCTGCCGGTCGGGCGGCTGGCCAAGGGGGCGGCGGCCGACCTCGTGCTGTTCGAGCTTGACCGCGGCTGGCAGGTGAAGGCGGGCGCCTTGCCCGGCAAGGCGCAGAACTCGCCCTTCGATGGACGGGCGCTGGAGGGCCGGGTGGTCAGCACCTGGAAATCCGGCCGGCGGGTCTACGGCGCATGAGCCTGCTGATCGGCCTGCTGCTGGGCTACCTGCTAGGCTCCATCCCCTGGGGCCTGGTCCTGACCCGCGCCGCCGGGCTCGGCGACATCCGCGCCATCGGCTCGGGCAATATCGGCGCGACCAATGTGCTGCGGACGGGAAACAAGCCGCTTGCCGCAACAACGCTGGTCCTCGACATCGGCAAGGGGGCGCTGGCCCTCTGGCTCGCCGGGCAGTTCTGGGGCGAGCAGGCGGGGCTGGCGGCCGGCTTCGGCGCCATGCTCGGCCATGCCTTCCCGGTTTGGCTCGGCTTCAAGGGCGGCAAGGGGGTGGCGACGGGCGGCGGCGTGCTGCTGGCGGCCGCCTGGTGGCTCGGCCTCGGTGCGGCGCTGGTCTGGCTGGTGATGGCCTTCACCACCCGCATCTCCTCGGCAAGCTCGCTCGCGGCCTGCATCGCGGCGCCGGTCCTGGCGCTTGTGGCGGGGCGGTACGACCTGGCGCTGTTCAGTGCCGGGATCGCCCTGCTCGTCGCCTTCCGGCATAGGACGAATATCGAGCGGCTGCTGGCCGGCACCGAGCCGCGGATCGGTCGTAAATAATACGGAACGAAAAGCTGGACTTCAGCAGGAGGCCATGGTTCCTGACCGGTGAACCATGGCTGCGCCGATGAACGCCGACACCCTTGCCCGCCTCCGCCTCGCCCGCACCGAAGGCCTAGGGCCGCAAATCTTCCAGCGGCTGCTCGCTCGCTTCGGCACAGCCCGGGCTGCGCTCGACGCCTTGCCGGATTTCAGCAAGGGCCGCCTTGCCCCGCCGGCGGCGAGCCTCGTCGAGCGCGAGATGGCGGCCGTCGCCAGGCTGGGCGGGCAGTTCCTCTTCCTCGGCCTGCCCGGCTACCCGCCGCTGCTGGAGACGCTCTATGACCCGCCGCCGGCCATCGCCCTGCTTGGCGATCCGTCGGTGCTCGCCCCGCGCGCCGTGGCGATCGTCGGCGCCCGCAGCGCCTCCACCGCCGGCCGCCGCATCGCCGATGCCATCGCGGCCGATCTGGCGAAGGCCGGCCTCGTCATCGCCTCCGGCATGGCACGCGGGATCGATGCCGCCGCCCATATCGGCGCGATGCGAGAGGGCCGCACCATCGCCGTCGTCGCCACCGGGCTCGACTGTCCTTACCCCGCCGAACATGCCGCGCTGCAGGCCCGCATCGCCGCCGAGGGTGGCGTCGTCCTCGCCGAGGCGCCTCTCGGTACCGCGCCGCTGGCCCAGCATTTCCCTCGCCGGAACCGAATCGTCGCCGCGCTCGCCATGGGCATCGTCGTGGTCGAGGCGGCGCAGCGCTCCGGCAGCCTGATCACCGCGCGCCTCGGCCTGGAGCTGGGCCGCGAGCTCTTCGCCGTGCCCGGCAATCCGCTCGACCTGCGCTGCCGCGGCTCCAACGACCTGATCCGCCAGGGCGCCCATCTCGCCGAGTCGGCCGAGGATGTGCTGCCGAACCTGCCCGAGGTGCCGCGTGCCGAGCCCCTCTTCACCCCCCGCCCGGAGCCCGAAGCCGCGCCCAGCCCCGCCCTCCCGCCCGGCGAGCAAGGCCAAGTCTTTGAATTGCTTGGCACCGCCCCCATAGCGGTTGACGAGGTGGTGCGGCGCTGCCACCTCTCGCCCTCCGCGGTCCAGACGATCCTTCTCGAATTCGAACTGGCCGGGCGGGTAGAGATGCTCCCGGGCAACCGGGTGGCGCTCACCAGCCAGGCCTGACGGAAGGGTTTCCGGACCGGAACCTATGCACCCGGCCGCCAAGGCCAGGGGGACTGGAGTCCATGACGGACGTCGTCGTTGTCGAATCGCCCGCCAAGGCCAAGACGATCAACAAGTACCTCGGCGGGGACTACAAGGTCCTCGCCAGCTTCGGCCATGTGCGCGACCTGCCCCCGAAGGACGGCTCCGTCCGTCCCGACGAGGACTTCGCGATGGATTGGGAGTCGGAGGACCGCGGCGAGCGCCAGGTCAACGAGATCGCCCGTGCGTTGAAGGGCGCCCGCCGCCTCTTCCTCGCCACCGACCCGGACCGGGAGGGCGAGGCGATCTCCTGGCACGTGAAGGACATGCTGGCACGCAAGGGCGTGCTAAAGGGCGTCGAGGTCCGGCGCATCACCTTCAACGAGATCACCAAGCGCGCCATCCAGCACGCCATCGCCCATCCGCGCGACCTCGACACCCCGCTGATCGACGCCTACCTGGCCCGCCGCGCCCTCGACTACCTCGTCGGCTTTACCCTCTCCCCGGTGCTCTGGCGGAAGCTGCCGGGCAGTCGCTCGGCCGGGCGCGTGCAGTCGGTCGCGCTGCGCCTGATCTGCGAGCGCGAGGCGGAGATCGAGGCCTTCCGGGCGCGGGAATACTGGACGGTGGAGGGCCGCTTCACCACGCCGCAGGGCGCGCCCTTCACCGCGCGCCTCACCCATCTCGACGGCAAGAAGCTCGACCAATTCGACCTGCCGGACGAGGCCAGCGCCATGCGCGCCAAGGCCGCCGTCGAGGCCGGGACCTTCTCCGTCGTCTCGGTCGAGAAGCGCCGCGTCCGCCGCAACCCGCCCGCCCCCTTCACCACCTCGACGCTCCAGCAGGAGGCCAGCCGCAAGCTCGGCATGGGTGCGCAGCAGACCATGCGCACCGCCCAGCAGCTCTATGAGGGCGTCGACATCCAGGGCGAGACGGTCGGCCTCATCACCTATATGCGGACCGACGGCGTGCAGATGGCCCGCGAGGCCATCGCCGCCATCCGCGACCATGTGAAGGGCGACTTCGGCCCGGACTACCTGCCCTCCGCCCCGCGCGAGTACTCCTCCAAGGCGAAGAACGCCCAGGAGGCGCATGAGGCGATCCGCCCGACCGATGTGGGCAACACGCCGGACAGGGTTGCCCGCTTCCTCGATGACCGGCAGCGCAAGCTCTACGAGCTGATCTGGAAGCGCGCCGTCGCCTCGCAGATGCAGTCGGCCGAGCTCGACCAGACCACGGTCGAGATCGCCGACGCGAACCGCAGGACGGTGCTGCGCGCGACGGGCTCCGTCATCGCCTTCGACGGCTTCCTCAAGCTCTACCGCGAGGACGAGGACGACCGCGCCGCCGATGCCCGGGCTGGGCTGGTCACGGGCGCGCAGGAAGACGAGGAGAGCCGCACCCTGCCCCCGATGCGCGAGCGCGACCCGCTGAAGCGCGGCGAGGTCGCGGCGCTGCAGCACTTCACCCAGCCGCCGCCGCGCTACTCGGAGGCGACGCTGGTCAAGAAGCTGGAGGAGCTCGGCATCGGCCGCCCCTCCACCTACGCCTCCATCCTGCAGACGCTGCAGGACCGGGACTATGTGAAGCTCGACAAGCGCCGCTTCATCCCAGAGGACCGCGGCCGGCTCGTTACCACCTTCCTCGTGCGCTTCTTCGAGCGCTATGTCGATACCGGCTTCACCGCCGGGCTCGAGGAGCAGCTCGACGACATCTCCGGCGGCAAGATTGACTGGCGCGCCGTCATGCGCGCCTTCTGGGATGATTTCCGCAAGGCGGTCGACGCCACCAAGGACCTCAAGATCAGCGACGTCATCGACACGCTGGACGAGGAGCTCGGCCCCCACTTCTTCCCCGAGCGCGGCGACGGTACCGACCCGCGCGTCTGCCCGGCCTGCTCCGGTGGGCGCCTCGGCCTGCGACTCGGCCGCACCGGCGCCTTCATCGGTTGCTCCAACTACCCGGAATGCCGCTACACCCGCCCGCTGATCGCCCCGGGCGCCGAGGGCGAGGGCGCGACCGGCCTGACCGAAGGCCCCCGCGAGCTCGGGAGCGATCCGGCCACCGGCGAGCAGGTGACGGTCCGCCGCGGCCCCTATGGCGTCTATGTCCAGCTCGGCGAGGGCGGGACGGATGCCAAGGGCAAGCCGACCAAGCCGCGCCGCGCCAGCCTGACGCGCGACATGGACCCGGATACGCTCGACCTCGACCGGGCGCTGAAGCTGCTCTCCCTGCCGCGCGTCGTCGGGCGGGACCCGGAGAGCGGCGAGGAGATCCAGGCCGGGCTCGGCCGCTTCGGCCCCTACATCAAGGTCGGCTCCATCTTCCAGTCGCTGGAGCCGGGGGATGACGTGCTCGCCCTCGGCATGAACCGGGCGATGGAGCTGCTGGCCAAGGCCCGCGCCAAGGTCCGCCTGGTCGGCACGCACCCGAAGGACGGCGCCCCGGTCGAGATCCGCAAGGGACGCTTCGGCCCCTATGCCCAGCACGGCAAGGTGGTCGCCAACCTGCCGCGCAATCTCGCCATGGAGGATGCGACGCTAGAGCAGACCGTCGCCCTGCTGGCCGAGAAGGGCAAGGAGCTGAAGCCGCTGGCGAAGGGCGGTAAGGGCAAGGCGAAGGCGGCGAAGCCCGCTGCCAAGGCCAATGGCGCCAAGCCCGACGGCGCCAAGGCCGACGGCGCCGAGCCGGCGCCGGCCAGGCCCGCCCCGCGCAAGTCTGCCGCCGCCAAGCCCGCGGCGCGGAAGCCGGCTGCCGCGGCGGCGAAGAAGCCTGCGGCCAAGGCCAAGCCTGCCGCCCGCAAGGCTCCGCCCCGGAAGCCGGCCGCCAAGGCCTGATGGTGGAGCGCCCCCTCCCCTCCAAGGAGGAGCTGCGCCGCTTCATCGAGGCCGCGCCGGGCAAGGTCGGCAAGAGCGAGATCAGCCGGCATTTCGGCCTGGCCTCCGACCAGCGCCCGGCGCTCCGCGCCCTGCTACGGGAGGTGCTGGCGGAGGGCGGCGTGATGCCGGCCGGCCGCCGCGGCCTCGCCGCGCCGGGGCGGCTGCCGGAGATGGCCGTGGTCGAGGTCTTCGGCACCGACCCGGATGGCGACCCACTCGCCCGGCCGCTCGGCTGGAAGGCCGAGCAGGGCGAGATGCCGCTCGTCTACATGCGCCCCGAACGCGCGGGCCAGCCGGCCCTGGCGCCGGGCGAGCGGGTGCTCGCACGGCTCAAGCCCGCCGGTCGAGGCCGCTACGACGGCAGCACGGTGAAGCGCATCGGCAGCGCCCCGGCCCGTCTCCTCGGCCTCTTCGAGGATGGGCGGATCAAGCCGGTCGACCGTCGCCACCGGGCGGAGTGGGAGGTGCCGACGGGCGAGGCCGGCGGCGCCGAGCCCGGCGAGCTGGTCCTCGCCGAGCCCCTCCCCGGGCGCCCGATGGGCCTCCGCCCGGCGCGCATCATCGAGCGGCTGGGGCGGATGGGGGAGCCGCGCTCGGTCTCGCTGCTCTGCATCCATGTCCACGGCATCCCCCACGCGCTGCCCGATGCGGCGCTGGCCGAGGCCGCGGCGGCGCGGGCCGTACAGCCCGAAGGGCGGGAGGACCTGCGCGCCATCCCCCTCGTCACCATCGATGGCGAGGATGCGCGGGACTTCGACGATGCGGTCTGGGCCGAGCCCGCCGCGGGCGGCTGGCGCCTGCTCGTCGCCATCGCCGATGTGGCGCATTATGTCCGCCCCGGCAGCGCCCTCGACCGCGAGGCTTGGCTGCGCGGCAACAGCGTCTACTTCCCTGACCGCGTCGTGCCAATGCTTCCCGAAGCGCTTTCCAACGGCTGGTGCAGCCTGAAGCCGGGCGAGGATCGCGGCTGCCTCTTCGCCGAGATCACCGTCGACGCCGCCGGCACCAAGACCGGGCACCGCTTCGGCCGGGGGATCATGCGCAGCGCCGCGCGCCTCACCTATGAGGGCTTCGAGGCCGGCGAGGATCCGGCCGGCACCCGCGACGCCCTGCTCGGCGCCCATGCCGCGCTCCAGGCCGCCCGCGACCGCCGCGGGACGCTCGACCTCGATCTGCCGGAGCGGCGCGTGCGGCTGGACGAAGCCGGCCAGGTCCTCGCCACCGAGCCGCGCCCCCGGCTCGCCGCGCACCGGCTGATCGAGGAATTCATGATCGCCGCCAATGTCGCGGCGGCGGAGGAGCTGGAGCGGCTCGGCCAGCCCTGCCTCTACCGCATCCACGACCGGCCCTCGGACGAGAAGCTCGAGGGGCTGCGGACCTTCCTCTCGACCTTCGACATCGCCCTGCCGCCCGGCGACCGCGTCCGCCCGGCCGATCTCGCCCGGATCCTCGATCGGGTCCGCGGCACGGCGGAGGAGCGGCTGGTCAACGAGACGCTGCTGCGCGGCCAGTCCCAGGCGGCCTATGCACCGGACAACATCGGGCATTTCGGGCTCGCCCTGCCGCGCTACGCCCATTTTACCAGCCCGATCCGGCGCTATGCCGACCTCGCCGTCCATCGCGCGCTCATCCGCGGCCTCCGCCTCGGCCCGGACGGGTTGGCCGAGGAGGAGGCCAGCCGCCTCCCCGAAACCGGCGAGCACGTCACCGCCACCGAACGCCGCGCCGCCGCCGCCGAGCGCGATGCGGTGGAGCGCTATCTTGCGGCTTATATGGCACATCGTATCGGGGACGTGTTCCCTGCGGCCATTTCCGGGGTGACACGCTTCGGCCTGTTCGTCACCCTGGAGGCGACTGGCGCGGCGGGAATTGTTCCTCTCGCGTCCCTGCCGGACGATCGATGGTTGCAGGATTTTCCGCGGCACGCCTTGGCGGGCCAGAGGACCGGGCTGCGCTTTGCCCTGGGGCAGGCGGTCGAGGTTCGTCTGGCCGAGGCCGTCCCGCGCACCGGCGGCCTCGTCTTCCACCTCATGCAAGGCCTGCCCCCCAAGCCCCGCGGCGCGCGGCGGCGCTGATCCTGCTGCTGCTCGCCGCGCTGGTCGGGCGCGGTGCGGCAGCGCAGGAAGGCTTCCCGCGGGAGCCGGTGCAGGCGGTGCTCTCGGCCGCCCTCGGCGCGGTGCTGGAGCGGCACTTGGAGGCCGCGGCGCCGGCCGATCTCGGCCTGTGGACCCTCAGGGGGCTCGAGGTGCTCGACACCCAGCTCAAGGCGGAGATGCGCTCCGGCACGCTCCTGCTCAATGCCGGCGACCGGCTGCTGGCTGCGCGCCCGCTTCCCCCGCCCCTGCCCAACGCGCCGCCGGATGCCGCGGCGCCCGGCCTCGCCCTCGGCCTCGCCGCGCTGTTTGAGGCGGCCTGGCTACACTCGACCCAGCTGCGCCGGGCCGGGCCGGAGCGGATGCTGCGCAGCGGCTTCGAGGAGCTGTTCAACCATCTCGACCCCTACAGCCGCTACCTGACGCCGGAGGAGGCCGAGGCAGCACGCGGCCGGCGGGTCGGCCAGGTCGGGCTTGGCCTGCGGCTCGCCGCCGGGCGGGGGCGGGAGGTGGTGCTGGCGACCACCCTGCCCGGCGGGCCGGCCGCCGCCGCGGGGCTTCGGCCGGGCGACCGGGTGCTGGCGGTCGACGGCACGCCGGTCACGGCCGAGGACCTGGTCGGCGCCGCCGCCCTGCTCGAGGGCCCGGCCGGGACCGAGGTCGTGCTCCGCCTGCAGCGTGGCAACCGGCGCTTCACCACGCGGCTGCTCCGCAGCCTGCTGCCGCCGGAGACCGTCCATGCCGAGCGGCGGGACGACATCCTCTGGATCCGGCTGGACAATTTCTCCAGCGCCACGGACCGCCATGTGCTGGAGGCGCTGGCCGAGGGCTTTCCGCCCGATGGCGCCCGCGCCGCACGGCCGCGCGGCGTCGTGCTCGACCTGCGCGGCAATCGCGGCGGGCTGCTCGGCCAGGCGGTGGCGGTGGCGGGCGCCTTCCTGTCCACCGGCCTCCCCGGCGGGGTGGTGACGCAGACGGCCGGGCGGCACCCCGATGCGGCGCGCGTCTACCGGGCAACGCTCGGCGACCGCACGGGCGGGGCGCCGGTCGTCGTGCTGGTCGATGGCCGCACCGCCTCGGCGGCGGAGATCGTCGCGGCGGCGCTGGCCGACCAGGGGCGGGCCGTGGTCGTCGGCAGTGCCACGACGGGCAAGGGGCTGGTACAGCTCGTCGTCCCGCTGCCGAATGGCGGGGAGCTGCTGGTCACCTGGTCGCGGGTGCTGGCGCCGCGGGGCTGGCCGATCCAGGGGCTCGGCGTGCTGCCGGCGCTCTGCACCAGCCTCGGCGAGGAAGCGACGGCCGCCGGCCTCGCCCGGCTGCGGCAGGAGGACCCGCCCATGGCCGCGGCCCTCGCGCGGGAGCGGGCGGCGCGGGCCCCGGTGCCGGCGAGCGAGATCGCCGCGCTGCGCGAGACCTGCCCGCCGGCCGAAGGCAAGCCGACGGACGCCGCCATCGCCCGGATCCTGCTGACCGAGCCTTCGACCTACGAGGCGGCGCTGCCGCGCTGACCGGACTCCATCCCGGCATCGATTGCTAACGGATGACGGGCGCGCAGCTCGTGAGCTGCGACCACCGGATCGCGCCTCCCGGTCCGACCTGCTGCTCGCCCACGTGAGTCATGCCTCCGGTCGTCCCAACCTCCAGCGATCACGCTCGAAGCGTCCCGCCATGCGACCATGCCGCATCCTCCGCCCCGCCGATCCCCCATGGGCCCAGGCGCGCTCTGGTCGAGGCCGGCTGGGTGCCGGGTGAACCCACCGATGCCGCGCTGGAAGTCGCCGCCCGCTGCGCCGGCCGTGGCCGCTTCCCGCCCCGGGCGACGCCGCTCAAGGCTTGGCGCCGCAGTTTCTGACCGCGCGAGGGGAAACCTGTGCGTTCCCGCCCCGTTCCAGGCCGCGTTGCCAAGCCGCGACACCACCCGATATCTTGCACCGCACCATCCGGCCGCGTCGTCCTGGCACGGTCACAGCATCCGAGGATAAAGGCGACATGAGCAGCACGGCATCCGGGGCGGCCAAGCCGACCGTTACCGTCACCTTGGACGGGACCAACCGCAGCGCCACGCTGCCGCTGCTCTCCGGCACCCTTGGCCCGGCGGTGGCCGACATCCGCAAGCTTTACGGCGATCTCGGCATCTTCACCTTCGACCCCGGCTATGGCGCGACCGCCTCCTGCGAGAGCCGGATCACCTATATCGACGGCGATGCCGGGGTGCTGCTCTATCGCGGCTACCCGATCGAGCAGCTGGCGGAGCATTCCGACTTCACCGAGGTCGCTTACCTCCTGCTCGAGGGCGAGCTGCCGACCGCGAGCCAGCTCGCCGATTTTCGCAAGAACGTCACCTACCACACCATGCTGCACGAGCAGCTGCGGCGCTTCTTCGACGGCTTCCGCCGCGATGCGCATCCGATGGCGATCCTCTGCGGCGTGGTCGGCGCACTGGCGGCCTTCTACCACGACAACCTCGACATCAACGATGCGCGGCAGCGCGAGATTGCGGCCTTCCGCCTGATCGCCAAGGTGCCGACCATCGCGGCCTGGGCCTACAAGTACTCGATCGGCCAGCCGTTCATGTATCCGCGCAACGACCTCGGCTATGCGGAGAACTTCCTCTACATGCTGAACGCCGTCCCGGCGGAGCCCTATGTCAGCAACCCGGTCCTCTCGCGCGCCATGGACCGCATCCTCGTGCTGCACGCGGATCACGAGCAGAATGCCTCGACCAGCACGGTGCGCCTCGCCGGCTCGACCGGCGCCAACCCCTTCGCCTGCGTGGCCGCCGGCATCGCCGCGCTTTGGGGCCCGGCGCATGGCGGCGCCAACGAGGCGGTGCTGAAGATGCTCGCCGAGATCGGCAAGCCGGAGAACATCCCCGAGTTCATCCGGCAGGTGAAGGACAAGAACGCCCACACCAAGCTCATGGGCTTCGGCCACCGGGTCTACAAGAATTTCGACCCGCGCGCGAAGATCATGAAGGAGACCTGCCACGAGGTCCTCGCCGAGCTCGGCATCAAGGACGAGCCGCTGCTCGACATGGCGATGGAGATGGAGCGGATCGCCCTCGAGGACGATTACTTCGTCTCGCGCAAGCTCTACCCGAATGTCGACTTCTATTCGGGCATCATCCTGAAGGCGATGGGCATCCCGACGCATATGTTCACCGTGCTCTTCGCCGTCGCCCGGACGGTGGGCTGGGTGAGCCAGTGGAAGGAGCTGATCGAGGATCCGGCGCAGCGCATCGGCCGGCCTCGGCAGATCTACCGCGGCGCCGGGACGCGCGACTACACGCCGGTCAGCCGCCGCGACTGACCGGTCGAGTCCGCGCTGCCGATGAGCCGGCCGGGGTCAGCCCTGGCCGGCTTTTTTTGTGACATCGGTTGGGGCGTCCTAGGCCGGGGGCGAGTTCCGCACAGCAAGACATCGGCTCCGTTACAGCCAATACAAGTATTCACAGGACTCTATTGAAGTTTCTGCAAGTAATATCGCATGTCCAGCTAAGAGCATGGCAGGTCCGCTCCAAGAACATAACATGCACGCGCTCAATTATTCATTGCGTTTAAGACTCATTTCACTATCTTGTGAATGCCTGGTTGCAGAAATGGCTCGGGACACATTCGATGAGCGAAACCTTGAGGTCCGCAGCGCCCCACTCCCTCGATCGCCAAGTGCGTACGCAACTGAAGAAATGGCCGCAACGCCCGCCCGGGGTCGTCCCCAGCCCGAAGCAGCCGGGCACCTGGCTACGCGGGCGCCCGGGCGACGTGGCGGCGACCAACCAGCCCTACCTCAAGCTCCCCGGCTCCAACCGGCTGCGGACACTGCCCGACGGACTCTGGCTCCACTTCTCGACGGACTCGGTCGACCCTTACGTCGACATCCTCTGCATCGAGGCCTGCTCCTCGCTGCAGAACCTGCTCGACAAGCGCTCCCGCTTCGCGCCGACCACCTCATCGCTGATGGCCTATTGCCTGCTCGACTGGCTGCTCGGCCCGGCGCAGCCGCATGATGCGACGCCGCGCTGGCGCCTCGTCCGCATGCTGAAGGCGGAGCCGGCGCAGCCGCTGATCCTGCCGGTGCGCGACGTGCGCGTCGTCTTCGGCCTGAAGTCCCGGCACTACGAAGACTTCGCCCGCAACCAGGTGGCGCAGCCGCATGAGTTCTACTGCCCGATGGAGGCGCTGACCGCCGAGGGCGGCCACGAAAACCCCGACATGCGCGCGCTGATCGCCCGGGCCAGCGCGACGGCCAACTTCATGCGCCTGCCCTGATCGGGCATGCTGCGGGGATGAGCAGAATCCTCGGCGTCCTCGGCGGCATGGGCCCGCTGGCCAGCGCGCAGTTCATGCTGCGCCTCACTCTCCTCACGCCGGCCGGGCGCGACCAGGAGCACATCCCGGCTGTGCTCTGGTCCGACCCGCGCGTGCCGGACCGCACGGCGGCGCGGCTCGGCAGCGGGGAGGACCCGCTGCCCGCCCTGCTGCGCGGCATCCGCGGGCTGGAGGCAGCGGGCTGCGGCGCCGTCGCCATCCCTTGCAACACCGCCCATGGCTGGCATGCGGCGATGCAGGCGGCAACGGGCCTGCCCATCCTCCACATCGTCGAGGCGACGGCGGCGGAGCTGGTGCGGCTCGGCGTGATGCAGGGGCCGATCGGGGTGATGGGGACGGCGGCGACGCTCGAGATGCGGCTCTACCAGCAGGGGCTGGAGCGGCGTGGCTGGCCCTGCCTGATGCCGGATGCGGCGGAGATGGCGGAGCGGGTCACGCCCGGTATCGCGCTGGTGAAGGCGAACCGCGTCGCGGAAGCCTATGCGCCGTTGGCCGAGGTGGCGCGCAGCCTGGTGGCGCGCGGGGCGACGGCGGTGGTGCTGGGCTGCACCGAGATCCCGCTCGGCATCGCGGCGGGGCCTGCCCTGCCCTTCCCGGTGGCGGACAGCATCGATGCGCTGGCCCGGGCGGCTATCGCCTGGGCCCGGGCGGATTAAGAATCAGTCGCACTCGCAGCCGTCGGTCGGGCCGGTGTCGCCGCGGACGACATGGTGGTCGATCCATTCGGCGACGAGGCGGCGTGCCTCCTGCACGGAGGCTTCCGGATGGTGCACGCGATAGAGGGTGGTGCAGGCGCGGAAGGCCGAGAGGTCGTCATTCCCCGTATCGCGCAACTCGCGATAGGCGGTGACCACCGCCCGCTCGCAGCGGCGGCCAATGACGGTGGTCTCGGCGGCCAGATGACCCATCAACCAACTCCTCCGGTCGCAAGCGAGTTGAGAATCACTCGCAACAGAAGAGCATGCTAGCGATGCGTGTCCGATCCTTCAAGGCCTGATCGGATGGCTCTCCGGGTTTGATCGAGGCCCTCGATCCCGCCGCGGCCGATGCCCTCCGGGAGGGCAGCAAACAGGCTTCGGGGCGACCTCCGGCAGGCGCGGGACCGCGGCCCCAGTGAGGATAGGCCGAGCCAGCCCGCGCCCCGCCGCTCGAAGCCGGTCGCGGCGATCCAGTCCTGCTCCGGGACCGCGCCACGCCGGATGGCGGGCTTCGCGATACCTAGCGATGCGGCCGCCGCCGCGATCCTGAGGTCGCGCCTGGACATCCGGCAGGGATGGCCGCGCAGCCCGAGGCGGATGCGGCGATCAGGCCCGCCCCACCGCCTCCGCCAGCGCCTTGCCGACATCGACCGTGCCCGCCTGGCCGCCCATGTCGCGCGTCCGCGGACCGCCCTCGGCCAGCATGCGCTCGATGGTCTGCACGATCGCATCCGCCGCCGCCTTCTCGCCGAGATGCTCGAGCATCATCGCCCCCGACCAGATCTGCCCGATCGGGTTGGCGATCCAGCGGCCGGCGATGTCGGGCGCCGAGCCGTGCACCGGCTCGAACATCGAGGGGTAGGCCTTCTCCGGGTTGATGTTGGCCGAGGCCGCGATGCCGATGGAGCCCGCGACGGCCGGGCCGAGGTCGGAGAGGATGTCGCCGAAGAGGTTGGAGCCCACCACCACGTCGAACCAGTCCGGATGCTGCACGAAATGCGCGCAGAGGATGTCGATATGGAACTGGTCGGTCGTCACCTCCGGATAGTGCTTCGCCATCTCGGCGAAGCGCTCGTCCCAGTAGGGCATGGTGAAGGTGATGCCGTTCGACTTGGTGGCGCTCGTCACCTTCCGCCGCGGCCGGGTCATCGCCAGCTCGAAGGCGTATTTCATCACCCGGTCGCAGCCGATGCGGGTCAGGATGCTCTGCTGCGAGACGAATTCGCGGTCGGTGCCGGGGAACATCCGCCCGCCGACCGAGCTGTACTCGCCCTCGGTATTCTCCCGCACCACGTAGAAGTCGATGTCCTTCGGCCCGCGATTGGCGAGCGGCGTCGTCGCCCCCGGCAGCAGCTTGCAGGGGCGGAGGTTGACATACTGGTCGAAGCCCCGGCGGATCGGGATCAGCAGGCCCCAAAGCGAGACATGGTCCGGCACCCCCGGCCAGCCGACCGCGCCGAGGAAGATGCTGTCGGAGGCGCGGAGCTGCTCCAGCCCATCATCGGGCATCATCTTGCCGGTCTGCGCATAGGTCTCGCAGGACCAGTCGTAATGGGTGAGCTCCAGGTCGAAGCCGAAGCGGCGGGCAGCGGCGTCCAGCACCCGCAGCCCCTCGGGCGTCGTCTCCTTGCCGATGCCGTCGCCGGGGATGACGGCGATGCGGTATATCTTGCGGGTGCTCATGGGCAGTCTCCTCACCGGCACCATGGCGCAGAGGGCGGCGCGGCTCAACCGGATGGGCTATAGGATCGCCGCTTGCCGCAAGGACCACCCGCCGGATGACCAGCCCCGCCGACCTCGCCCCCTATGCCGGCCTCGTCCTCCACGACGCCGCCATCCCCGAACTGCCGAACCACTACCGCGGCAAGGTCCGGGAGAACTACGACCTGCCCGACGGCAAGCGCCTCATCATCGCCACCGACCGGCTCTCCGCCTTCGACCGCATCATCACCGCCGTGCCGCTGAAGGGCCAGGTGCTGACCCAGATCGCGCGCTACTGGTTCGACGAGACGCGGGACATCTGCCCGAACCACGTCATCGCCTACCCGGATCCCAACGTGCTGCTCTGCCAGGGCCTCAGGATCATGCCGGTCGAGGTGGTGGTGCGGGACTACCTGGCGGGCACCACCTCCACCTCCATCCTGTCGATGTACCGGGCGGGGCGGCGCGAGATGTACGGCCACCGCTTCCCGGACGGGCTGCGCGCCAACCAGAAGCTGCCGCAGACCATCCTGACGCCGACCACCAAGGCCTTCGATGCCGGGCATGACGAGGAGCTGACGCCGGAGCGCATTATCGAGGGCGGCCTGCTGACCGAGGCGCAATGGGCCGAGGTTTCGGCGCTCGCCCTCGACCTCTTCGCCCGTGGGCGGGAGGTGGCGGCGCGGCAGGGCCTCATCCTAGTCGACACCAAATACGAGTTCGGCTTCGACGAGGCGGGCCGCGTCATCCTCGCCGACGAGATCCACACGCCGGATTCCAGCCGCTACTGGTTCGCCGGCAGCTACCCCGCGCGGTTCGAGGCGGGCGAGGCGCCGGAGAGCTTCGACAAGGACTTCATCCGCCGCTGGGTGACCGCGCGCTGCGACCCCTACAAGGACGCGCTGCCGGACATTCCTGCCGAGATCGTGCTCGAGGCGGCGCGGATCTATGTCAGCGTCTTCGAGACCATTACCGGCCGGGACTTCCCCCTGCCGCCGGCGGATGAGCCGGTGCTGGAGCGGGTGCGGCGGAACCTGGCGCGGTATTTCTGAACCGCCGGGCATAGCCGCCCGGGCTGGTGCCGAAGCGGCGGCGGAAATGCTGCCGCAGCAACGCCGCCGAGCCGAAGCCTGCGCCGGCGGCCACATCCTCCAGCGGTCGCGCCGGGCCCTCCAGCAGCTCGCGCGCGCGGTCCAGCCGCTGGCGCATCAGCCATTCGCCCGGTGGGCAGCCGGTGGCGTCGCGGAAGCGGCGGAGGAAGGTGCGAAGGCTCATCCCTGCCTCCTTCGCCAGCGTCGCGAGGGGCGGCGATTGGCCGGGCCGCGCCCGCATCCGCTCGAGCAGCGGCCCGAGCCGCGCGCCCTCCCGCTCTGCGGGCACGGGCCGCGGGATGTACTGCGACTGCCCGCCCTCCCGGTGCGGCGGCACGACCAGGCGGCGCGCGACGCTGTTCGCCGCCTCCGGCCCGAAATCCCGCCGGATGAGGTGCAGGCAGAGGTCGATCCCCGCCGCGCTGCCGGCCGCGGTCAGCACCTGCCCTTCATCGACATAGAGCACGTCCGGCACCAGGGTGATGTCCGGATAGGCCGCTCGCAGCGCCTCCAGGTAGTGCCAATGGGTCGTCGCCCGGCCGCCTGCGAGCAGCCCCGCCGCGGCGAGGACGAAGACGCCGGAGCAGAGCGAGAGCAACCGGGCGCCGCGCGCATGGGCCTCGCGCAAGGCCATGCAGAGCTCGGGCGGCACCGGCGCCGCGGCACCGCGCCAGCCCGGGATGATGATGGTGCCGGCCTCGGCCAACACCTCCGCCCCGCCATCCGCCACGATGCGCACCCCGCCCGCCGCCCGCAACGGCGAGGGCTCCAGCGCCGCGACGGCGAAGCGGTACCAGCCCGGCCCCATCTCCGGCCGGTCGAGGCCGAAGACCTCGACCGCGACGCCGAATTCGAAGGTGCAGAGCCCGTCATAGGCGAGGGCGGCCACGAGGTGGCCGGGCGAAAGGCTTGGCATGATCGCTACGTTAATCGGCGATCGTGCCAGCAGCCAGCCCCGGCCTGCGCCGCCATCCTCGTCAGGCCAGCAGCGATGGAGCACCCCATGCCGAGCCTCGTCACCGAAACCCCGCCCGCCCCTGCCGCGGAGGTCGCGGCACAGGTCGCCCGCCGCCTCGCCTTCGAGACCGACTGCTCCGACGTGCATGACGCGTTGCGACGCGGCACGGCGGATTTCGTGCTGATCGAGGCACGCGGGCCGGCCGCCTATGCGCGCGGGCACGTCCCCGGCGCGGTCAACCTGCCGCACCGGGAGATCACCGCGGAACGCCTTGCCGCCTGGCCCGCCGAAACGCTCTTCATCGCCTATTGCGCCGGCCCGCACTGCAACGGCGCCGACCGCGCCGCCCTCGCCCTCGCCCGCCTCGGCCGCCCGGTGAAGGTGATGATCGGCGGCATGCAGGGCTGGGTCGAGGAGGGCTTCCCGGTCGCTACCGGGCCGGAACCCGGCTCGCTCGCGCCCTGACCCAGAGCGGAAGCGCGAGCAGCGGCGGCAGCACGGCGGCAACCGCTGCCCAGACCGCCGGCCGCAGCCCGAAGCCCACATCGAGATTGGCGGCGAGGATGCGGTCGGCCGGCAGGTTGGTCGCCAGCGCGTACCAGGCATATTCCAGCCCGGCCGCCGCCAGCCCGGTGGCCGGGGCCAGCAGCAACAGGGCGATCGGGTGCAGCCGCGCGCCCGCCGGCAGCAGCCGCCAGAGCACCAGCCAGGCGAGCAGCCCAGCCGCCAGCACCGCCTCCCAGAGCTGCGACTTCGACTGCAGGAAGAAGTGGAAGACGCCGAGCGCCGCGATCGGGAAGATCAGCGCGTGCAGCCGCTTCCAGCGCTGCCCGAGCTGGCGCATCCACCCATCCGTCGAGGTCCAGCCGAGCGCCACCAGCCCGAGCAGCGCCACGAAGCCGATCGTTAGGTAGAAGCGGAGCGCGATCTCAGAGGCGATGCGCGGCAGCACGAAATCCTGATAGGCGGCATAGAGCACCAGGTGCAGCAGCGCATAGGCAAGCGTCGCCAACCCCAGCATCCGCCGCAGGCCCAGCAGCCCGGGCGATGCAAGGATGCGCCCCAGCGGCGTCACCGCCAGCGTCACCAGCAGCAACCGGATCGTCCAGAGGCCGATCTCGCGCAACGCCGCCTTGGCCGGCTCCGGCCCCAGCCCCGTGGTGAGGGCGACCGCCAGCAGCCAGGCCGCCGGTGCCAGCAGCAGCGCGAGCACGGCGGCCCGTAGCGGAGAGAAACGCCCTGCACGGTCGCGCCAGGGCCAGGGGAAGGGACGCGCCCCCCGGCTCGGCAGCGCGGGCGGGAAGGCGGTGCGGAGGATGGCCTGCATCATGCCTTCCATTTCGTCGCATCCCCCATTCTGGTAACCCCCCAGCCCCAGGCGCGGATCGTCGCGGCCACCCGCGCGCCCTCGTCGAGCGGCCGGCGGGTGAACCACCCCTCCCCCAGAGCGCGTGCGTGGCCGGCGCCGGCCAGGCTCTCCCGCAGGCGCAGGTGCCGCGGGCCGAGCCCGCCCGGATCAGCGACGAAGACCGGCGCGGCGGTCGCCAACGCCTCGGAAAGCATGGAGACGCTGTCCCCCGTCACCACCACCGCATCCGCCCAGGCGAGGAAGCCGGCATAGGGGTTGGCGCCTCCCTCCCCCCATCGGAACAGGCGGTGCGGACGCTCGGCGAGCGCGGCGGAGAGCGCCTCGGTTGCCGGGGTGCCGGTGCGGCGGCTGGTCGTCGCCAGCACGCTGCCGGCCATCCCCGCCACCTGATGCCCGACCGCCGCCGCCACCTCCGGCCGCATCCCCTTGGCCCGTACCGGCCCGCCGACCAGCAGCGCGACGCGCGGCGAGGGCAAGGCGTCGAGCACCGCCCACTCCGCCCGCGCCGCGGCCAGCCGCTCCGGCGACATGCGATGGCAGGCGCCGAGGATCTCCAGCAGATTGGGCGCCGGGCGCGGCCGGTCATGGGCGCCGATCACCAGCAGGTCGAAATCCGCGGCGCCGAGGCCAGGGCGCATGCAATGCACCGCCCTCGCCCCATGCCGCCGCAGCCAGCGCGCAACCGGTGCCGAGCGGCGCCCGGCCGAGAGGATCAGACGCGGCCATGGACCCGTGACCCGCCGGCGGGCGTCCGCCGTCAGCCCGGCGAGGCTGGGCCAGGCGATGGGCAACCGGGCCAGCTTCCCCCATTCCAGCTCGATCACCCGGAAGGGCAGCCCGAGGCGCTCCGCTATGCCGAGCGCCTGCGCCGCCGTCCCCGCCCGCGGATCGGCCAGCACCCAGACCGCCGCCCCCATCGGATCCAGGGTCATGGACGGCGCCCCGCGCCGCGGTTACGGATGGGCCGAAGGCCGCCGGCAGGGAAATACGCCATGACCATGCAATCATCACCGCTCACTGGGGCTTCCGACTGGGACCGGGATGCCGCGCTGACGACGGCGCGCATCCTGCTCGAGATCAAGGCGGTGAATTTCCGCCCCGAGGAGCCCTACACCTTCACCAGCGGCTGGAAGAGCCCTGTCTATATCGACTGCCGCAAGATCATCTACTTCCCGCGCGCCCGGAACCGCATCTGCGACCTCGCGGTGGAGAAGATCGGCCGGCATATCGGCTATGAATCGATCGACGCCGTGGCGGGCGGCGAGACCGCCGGCATCCCCTTCGCCGCCTGGATCGCCGACCGGATGATGGCGCCCATGGCCTATGTGCGGAAGAAGCCGAAGGGCTTCGGCCGCAACGCCCAGATCGAGGGCGACGTGCCGGAGGGCAAAAACACCCTCCTCGTCGAGGACCTGACCACCGACGGCGCCTCCAAGATCCGCTTCGCCCAGGCGTTGCGCGACGCCGGCGCGGTCTGCGACCACACCTTCGTCGTCTTCTTCTACGGCGTGTTCCCCGGCAGCTTCGAGACGATGAAGGGGATGAACCTTTCGCTCCACCATCTCTGCACCTGGTGGGACGTGCTGGAGGTCTGCCGCGAGCGCCCCTATTTCAGCGAGAGCGCGCTGAAGGAGGTGCGCAAGTTCCTGGAGGATCCGGTCGGCTGGTCGAAGGCGCATGGCGGCATCGGCTCGGCGGCAGAAGCTCGCGCGAAGGAGGAGTAGGCGGATGCGCCGCGCCGCCGCAGCCGCCGCGGCCGGGCTGCTGGCGATGGCCACGCCCGCCCTCGCCCAGCCGCGCGAGGCGCTGACCGTCGGCATCATCCAGTACCCCTCGACCTTCCACCCCAATATCGATGCCATGGCGGCGAAGTCCTACGTGCTGGGCTTCGCCCACCGGCCCCTGACCGCCTACGGGGCGGACTGGCAGCCGCTCTGCCTGGCCTGCGAGGAACTGCCGACGCTCGAGAATGGCGGCGCCCGGCGCGAGACGACGCCAGACGGCAAGCCCGGCATCCGCATCACCTACCGCCTCCGCGCCGATGCCCGCTGGGGCGACGGCCGGCCGGTCTCGGCCGAGGACCTGCGCTTCGCCTGGGAGGCCGGGCGGGAGGGCGCCACCGGCTTCGGCGGGGCGGAGTTCTACCGCTCCGCCTACGAGCTGATCGTCGAGGACGAGCGCACGGTGACGCTGCGCTACGACAAGGTCACCTTCGCTTACAACGTCGCCGGCGAGTTCCAGCCCCTGCCCGCGCATCTCGAGCGCGCCCGCTGGCAGCAGGAGCCGCGGACCTACCGCAACCGCACGGGCTATGACACGGAGACCGCGAATCCCGGTCTCTGGTCTGGGCCGTACCGCATCGCCGCCGTGCAGCCCGGCGCCGGCGTCACGCTGGAGCGGAACGAGGCCTGGGCCGGCCCAGCCCCCGCCTTCCGCCGTATCCAGATCCGAACGGTCGAGAACACCGCGGCGATGGAGGCGCAGCTGCTCGCCGGGCAGATCGACATGGTTGCGGGCGAGCTCGGCCTGCCGGTGGAGCAGGCGGCGGCGCTCGAGCGGCGGACGGGCAGCCGCTTCCGCGTCGAGTACAAGCCGGGGCTGGTCTACGAGCATCTCGACCTCCGCCTCGACACCCCGCCGCTCGCCGACCGCCGGGTGCGGCAGGCGCTGCTGTTGGCGATCGACCGGGCGCAGATCGTGGCGCGGCTCTTCGAGGGGCGGCAGGTGGTGGCGGAGACGGGCGTCAACCCGCTCGACCCGATGCATGACCCGAATGCCCAGCGCTGGCCCCATGACCCCGCCCGCGCCGCCGCCCTGCTGGAGGCCGCCGGCTGGCGCCCGGGGCCGGACGGCATCCGCCGCAACGCCGCCGGCGAGCGGCTCACGATCGAGCTGATGACCACCGCCGGCAACCGCGCCCGCGAGTCGGTCCAGCAGGTGATCCAAGGCATGTGGCGCCAGGCCGGCATCGAGGCGCGCATCCGCAACGAGCCGCCGCGGGTGCTGTTCGGGGAGACGCTGTCGCGCCGCCGCTTCACCGGCGCCGCCCTCTTCGCCTGGATCTCCGCGCCTGAGAACGTGCCGCGCAGTACCCTGCATTCCGAGGAGATCCCGAGCGAGGCGCGCAACTGGTCGGGCCAGAATTTCGGCGGCTACCGCAACCCGGAGATGGATGCCCTGCTGGAGGCCATCCCACAGGAGCTCGACCGCGAGAAGCGCCGTGCGCTTTGGGCGCGCTTCCAGGCGATCTTCGCCGAGGACCTGCCGCAGCTGCCCCTCTGGTTCCGCTCGGACGCACATGTCTGGCCGCGCTGGCTGGAAGGCGTGCGGCCGACCGGCCACCTCAACCCGAGCTCGCTCTGGGTCGAGCAATGGCGTGCGAGGCAGCCCTGACCCGCAACAGCGGGTTGCGAATTGGTATTGCGAGTCATTCTCAGTAGCGCTACGCCAACACGGCCTACCGGGAACCAGTCTCCATGTCGCCGCTACGCGCACCGTTGCCTTGCCTCCAACCAAGCCTTGGCCTCGCCGGGATGGGCCTCCTGGCCGCCGGTCCCTCGGCCATGGCGCAGGACGCCCCGCCCGCTGGCGCCCTTGCCCTGCCGGAGATGAACGTCCAGGGCGCCAACCCGCCCCGCTACCGCGCCGACGATACCCCCGTGGTCCGCATGCCGACCTCGGTGCGCGAGGCGCCGCAGACCATCAACGTCGTCCCGCGCGAGCTGATCGAGGAGCGCGGCGCGACCACCCTGCGCGAGGCGCTGCGCAACGTCACTGGGATCAGCCTCGCCGCCGGCGAGGGCGGCTTCTCCGGCGACAACCTGACGCTGCGCGGCTTCAGCGCGCGCAACGACTTCTTCATCGACGGCATCCGCGATTCCGCGCAATACACGCGCGATCCCTTCTTCCTCGACAGCGTCGAGGTGCTGAAGGGCCCCTCCTCCGTCATGTTCGGCCGCGGCTCGACCGGCGGCGCCATCAACCTCTCGACCCGCATGCCGCAGCAGCGGAATTTCGGCGAGCTGACGCTGAGCGGCTTCTCGCCCTTCGGCCTCCGCGCCACCTCCGATATCGGCATGTACTCGGGCAGCGTCGGCGTCCGGCTGAATGCCATGGCGACGCGCCAGGACATCGCCCGCCGCGACCATGTGACGAACGAGCGCTGGGGCGTCGCCCCCTCCGTCACCTGGGGCCTCGGGACCAATACCCAGCTCTCGCTGCACTTCCTGCACCAGTCGGAGGACAACGTCCCCGATTTCGGCATCCCGATCGTGCGCGGCCGCCCGGCGCCGGTCTCCTACGACACCTTCTACGGCCTCGCCGGCGTCGACCGCGAGCGGACCGAGACCAATGTGGTGACGCTGACGGCGCGGCACCGCTTCACCGACGGCATCAGCCTGCGCAACACCTTCCGCTACGGCAATTACGACCGCGACGTGAACGCGACGGCGCCGCGCATCATCGGCACGATCACGCCTGCGACCAACCTCTCGACCGTGCTGGTGAACCGGCAGCCACAGGTGCGGCGCGGTACCGACACCATCCTGCAGAACCAGACCGAGCTGCGCGCCAACGCCAATACCGGCCCGCTGCGGCACCAGATCGTCGCCGGCATCGAGATCGGGCGCGAGACCTCGCAGCTCACCCGCTTCACCAGCAACAACCGGCCGGCGGCGACGCTGTTCAACCCGAATTTCTATCAGGCCTTCGAGCAAACCCTCTCGGTCAATACCGATGCCGACACCACCGCGACCACCTTCGGCGCCTTCGTCGCCGACCAGATCCGCATCGGCGAGTATTTCGAGGTGCTGCTCGGCGGCCGCTACGACCGGTTCGACGCGGACTTCACCAGCCTCGCCGGCGCCACCGGCATCCGCAGCAACTTCAACCGCACCGACGACATGCTCAGCTGGCGCGGCGCCCTCGTCTTCAAGCCGACCAGCACGGTGCGCACCTATTTCTCCGCCGGCACCTCCTTCAACCCGAGCGCCGAGGCGCTGACGCTGGCCGCCAACACCACCAAGCTGGCGCCCGAGAAGAACCGGTCCTTCGAGGTGGGCGCGAGCTGGGACATCACGCCGGACCTCGCCATCCGCGGCGCCGTCTTCCGCATCGAGAAGACCAATGCCCGCACGCCGGACCCGGCCAACGGCACGCTCAACGTGCTGAACGGCGAGCAGCGCTCCGACGGCTTCGAGGTCTCGGCGGCCGGCCGCGTCACGCGGAACTGGAACGTCATCGCCGGCTACACCTATATCGACTCGCAGATCACCCGCTCCGGCACCCCGGCCGAGGTGGGGCGCGAGCTCCTGAACACGCCGCGCAACACGGCGACCTTCTGGACCAGCTACGACCTGCCCCATGGCGTGCAGCTCGGCGGCGGACTCAGCTACATCGACAAGCGCTACGGCAACAACGCCAACACCGTCATCGCGCCCGCCTATGTCCGCTACGACGCCGCCATCGCCTGGGCGGTCACCGAGCAGCTCGGGGTCCGGCTCAATGCGCTGAACCTCACCGACAAGCGCTTCTACGAGGGCGTCTACTCGGGAAACATCACGCCGGGCGCCGGGCGCACCATCATCGCCAGCCTCACCGCGCGGTACTAGGATGCTCCTGCACATCGCCGAGGTGCTGGATGCGGCGAGGCTCGCGGAGGCGCGGGCCCTGCTGGCACGGGCGCCCTGGGTGGATGGCCGCGTCACCGCCGGCCACCAGTCCGCGCGGGTAAAGGACAACCTTCAGATCCCCGAGGGCTGCGCGGAACACCGTGCCCTCGGCGAGATCGTGCTCGGCGCGCTGGAGCGCAACCCGCTCTTCATCGCCTCGGTATTGCCACTGCGCGTCTTCCCGCCGCTCTTCAACCGCTACGACCCGGGGATGACCTTCGGCGCGCATGTCGACAACGCCATACGCCAGGTCACCGGCACGGCAGCGCGCATCCGCACCGACGTCTCCTGCACGCTCTTCCTCAGCGACCCGGACAGCTACGAGGGGGGCGAGCTGATCGTCGAGGACACCTATGGCGAGAAGCGGGTGAAGCTGCCCGCCGGCGATGCCGTCATCTACCCGGCGACCAGCCTGCACCGCGTGGCGCCGGTGACCAGCGGCTCCCGCCTCGCGAGCTTCTTCTGGGTGCAGAGCATGGTGCGGGACGACGGCCAGCGCAGCCTGCTCTTCGACCTCGACATGGCAGTCAACCGCGCCCGCGGCGACCTGCCGCCGGGCCACGGCGCGCCGACCGAGCTCACCGCCGTGTACCACAACCTTCTTCGCCGCTGGGCCGACGCATGACCGCCCGCCGCGCCCTGTTGCTCGGCTGGCCAGGGCGGATCCTCGTCTTCCTCCCCGGCATCGCCATGCCCGTGCTCTTCGTCACCGGCCTTGCCGCCGGGCTGCTCCGCCGCTGCAACGGCCGCCGTCTCGCCATCCCCCAAGGGAGACCTGCATGACCCCCGCGCCTGTCCCCGACTTCACCATCCAGAGCCTCCTCCTCAATGCCGACCCGGTCGTGCAGGGGGTGATGGCGCTGCTGCTGCTGGCCTCGCTGGCCTGCTGGGCGATCATCATCGAAAAGACGATCCTCTTCGGCCGCCTCAAGCGGGAGGCGGCGGGCCTGGCCGCCCTTGCCGGCTCCGGCGCCATCCTTCCCCCCGAGGGCGATGCCGCGAAGGACGGCCTCGCCGGCGCCGTGCTGCGCGCGGGCCTGCCGGAATGGCGCGAGGGCCGCGACCCGCACGAGAGCGCCGGCGAGTTCCGCGACCGGCTGGAGCGCGCCATGCGCGCCGCCGTCGCCGCGACGCTGCGCCGCGCCGAGCCCGGCCTGCCGCTGCTGGCGACCATCGGCTCGGTCAGCCCCTTCGTCGGGCTGTTCGGCACGGTCTGGGGCATCATGCACAGCTTCTTCGGGATTGCGGCGAAGCAGGACACCGGCCTCGCCACCGTGGCGCCGGGCATCGCCGAGGCGCTCTTCGCCACGGCGATCGGCCTCGTCGCCGCCATCCCGGCGGTCATTGCCTACAACCGCTACAGCATCCGCCTCTCCCGCATCCGCGCCGAGGCGATGGCCGCCGCGGCGAGCCTCGCCGGCCGCCTCGCGCGCCGGCCGGCAGTGCTCGAGGGACGGCGGAAGGTGGGCGAGCCCGCATGAGCATGCAGCTCCCCTCCGGGATGGACGACGAAGACGAGGCGCATCCCGTCTCCGAGATCAACGTCACGCCGCTGGTCGACGTGATGCTCGTGCTGCTCGTCATCTTCATGGTGACGGCGCCGATGATGACGGCCGGCATCAGCCTCGACCTGCCGAGGACCGCCGCCGCCCCGCTCAGCCCGCCCGCCCCGCCGCTGGAGCTGAGCCTCACCAAGGATGGCGGCGTCTTCCTCGACAAGGAGGCGGTGGCGCCGGAGGCGCTGGAGCCCCGCCTCGCCGCCATCCATGCCGAGACGCCGGACCGCGCGCTGCATCTCCGCGCCGATCGCGGCCTCGACTATAGCGAGGTGCTGCGGGTGATGGGCCTCGTCCAGCGCGCCGGCATCACCAAGGTGGCGCTGGTCTCGCAGCCGGGTGGCGATCCGCCTCCCGCCCCGGGGCGCTGAGCCGATGATGCGCGCCCGCCACCTCGCCTGGGGCCTCTCCTTCGGCCTGCATGCGGCTGGGGCCGCCGCGCTGCTGCACCGCCCGCAGACGGAGGAGCCGCCGGTGATGCCGGTGATGCTGCTCGAGATGCCGGCCCCCGTCTCCCCCGAGCCCGAGGCCGAGCCGCCGCCCGAGCCGATCGCTGAGGCACCGCCGCCGGAGCCCGCGCCGCCGCCGGAGCCGCCGCCGGCACCTGTCGCCATGGCCGAGCCGACCCCGCCGGAGCCGGTCGTGTCCGAGCCGCCGCCCCAGGCCGAGCCGCCGCCGCCCGAGCCCCCGCCGCCGGCCGAGGTCGCGGAGCTGCCCCTGCCGCCTCCCCCGCCGCCGCCGGAGCTGGAGCCAGAACCGAAGCCGGTCGTCGCCCCGCGCCGGCCGCCCCCGCGCCCGCCGACGCCCGCGGCTGCCGAGGTGCCGCCCGCGCCGGTTCAGCCCGCCGCCCAACCGGCCCCCGCGCGCGCGCCGGTCGCCGCCGCGCCGCCGCCAAGCTACGTCGCCACGCTGATGCGCGCCCTCGAGCGCCACCGCCGCTACCCGGACGAGGCGCGCTGGCGCCGGGCCGAGGGCGTCGCTCTTCTGCGCTTCCGCATGCAGCGGGACGGCACGGTGGTCGGCTACCGCATCGAGCGCAGCGCCGGCGACCCCGCCCTCGACCAGGCTGTGCAGAAGATGATCCAGGACGCCTCGCCCCTGCCGGCCCCGCCGGCGGAGATGGCGGACGGGTCGCTGGAGCTGACCGTCCCGGTGCGCTTCTCGCTGCGGTGAGGTGCTGGGCGCGGGCGCCCACATGGCGGGATTGTCATCCGGCCGCCGTCATCCGGCGAGGCAGCCGGTGTGCAGATGGGACGTTGGGGCGTCGATCTGATGCCCTTTCGGAGAGGCGGCCGCCGCCATGTCCCATCGCAGCAGCCTCGGCTTCAAAATCGAGCCGCCTCCGCGGCGTGCCCGGCGAGCCGCCTTCGACATCACTCCGGCGCTCGATGCGCTGACCGCGGTGGGCAGGGACCTGGCGCAGGCCCAGGCGGATACCGCACGGATCCGCCTCGACCGCGCCGAGCAGGAGCTCGGGATCCGCACCGGCGGCCTCGCGCCGCGCGCGGATGTGCTGCAATCCCTCCTCGCCCTTCGCCAGGCCCGGGCACAGCTTGCCCAGGGCCGGGTCGACCGCGCCGCGGCCGAGATCGACCGCGCGATCGCCGCCCTGACCGGCGCCTGATCAGCCGCCGACCGGCCCGCCCCCGGCGCGCGTGAACCCCGCGAGCACGCTGCGCGGCGGCACGCCGGCCTCGAATTCCGGCCAGCGCGTGCCCGGCCGGTCGAATGTCGCCCCAGGCTCGGCGCCGGGATGGCGGATGCCGAAGAACAGCGTCTCCCCATCCGGCGTCAGCGCCGCGCCGCCGACCGAGGCGCCGCGCGGCGCCCCATAGGCCGGCAGCGGCACACCGCGCCCAGGCCCCGCCAGATCGCAGGCGAAGAGACCCTCGGCCTGCGCCCCGATGCGGCCGAGGCGGTCGGTGCCGATCCAGGCGCGGCCACGGGTATCGACGGTGACGGTGTCCGGGTTCTCCGGCCAGGCGCTGCCCGGCGGCAGCCCGGCCCCGCCGTAGCGCGCCTGCGGGCTCCGTGGATTGCCGGCGGCAAAGAGCAGGCGCGCCGCCGCCCCGGGCGCCCCGTCATCCCCGCCATCGGCCGAGAGCTCGATCACATGGCCGGAAGGCCGGGAAGGGCTGCCATGGCAGGCAAGGAGCAGGCGCGGCCCCATCGGGTCGAGGCCGAGGCCGGAGGGCGTGTCGAAGGGCGTCCCCCCTGCCCGCTGCGCCGTGTCGGGCAGCGGGGCACCCTCCGGCAGGGCCACCCAGCTCAACCGCTCCTCCTCCATCCTGGCGACGAAGAGCGTGCCGGAGTCGAGGGCCCGCTCCGCCGGCGCCGGCCCGCTCGAGACGAAGCGGTAGAGGAGGCCGCCGACCCGCCGGTCGGTCATGTAGACCACGGCCCGCCCGTCCCGGCTCAGCGCCGCCGCCACGTCGCCATGGGCGAAGCGGCCGAGCGCCCGCCGCTTCACCGGCACCGATTGCGGGTCGAAGGGGTTCAGCTCGACGACGAAGCCATAGCCCGCGCCATCGGCGATGGCAGGGTCCAGCCCGCCGAGCCGGCCCTGCCAGAAAGCCGGGTCGCCCTCGGCCAGGAGCAGCGTCCCCCAGGGCGTGACGCAGCCGCCGCGGATGCCGAGCACGCCGCGCACCGCCCCGCCGCCCGCAACCCGGCAGAGGGTGGAGATGCCGAGCCGGCGGTTCTGGTAGCCGCCATCCACCACCACCCAGCGCCCGGCCTGCCGCTCGACATTGAGCAGCGAGGCGCCCTGCATCGCCGCCGCAGCCGCCGGCTGGTCCTGCCCGCCGGGAAAGGCCATGGCCGCATCGACGGTCGGATGGGCAACCGCGAGGATGGCCCGCGGCACACCGTCGGCCGCCGGCTGCTGCGGCACGGCGATGCCGATCACCCGCGCATCCCAGCCGAATTGCGCGGCGGCCGCATCCGGGTCCGGCGTGCGGGGTGTCCAGCGCGGGGCGTCGAAGGTGACGCGGTCGCCCCAGCGCATCAGCACGTCGCGCCGGTAGCCGGGCGCCACCGTGTCGTCCTGCTTCACGGGGAGGGCAAGCGGACCGGGATCGAGGGCGAGCGCTGGGGGGATGAGGGACGGTGCGGCCAGCGCCGCCGTCCCCGCCGCCAGCAGGGCCCGGCGGCTGGTCATGCCGCGACCACCGGCGGCGGCTGGTGGACGGTGACCGGCGGCAGGGGCCCCTCCCATCGCTCGACCTGGACGAGGCAGGACTGCGCCGAGGGCCCCTGGCCGAGGCGGGAGGTGCCGATATCCGCCGTCAGCACGTTCGGGTTGCCATGGACGCAGAGGGCGCCCGGGTCGCCCGGCGTCAGCGGGTCGTACCAGGCGCCGGTCGCCATGGCGGCGACGCCGGGCAGCATCCCATCCTTGATCCGGACGCCGCCGAGGCAGGCGCCGCGGTCGTTGAAAATGCGGACGATGTCGCCCTCGCGGAGGCCGCGCGCCGCCGCATCCTCCGGGCTCAGATGGATCGGCTCGCGCCCGGCGATCTTGCCCTCGGCGGAGACGCGGCCCGGGTCGAGCTGGCCATGCAGCCGCGTGGCCGGCTGGAAGGAGAGCAGGTGGAGCGGGAAGCGCGCCGCCGCCGGGGCGCCGAGCCATTCCCGCGGCTCGTGCCAGACCGGATGGCCGGGGCAGTCGTCATAGCCGAAGCTGGCGATGGTCTCGCTGAACAGCTCCACGCGGCCGGAGGGGGTGTCGAGCGGCTCCCCCGCCGGATCGGCGCGGAAGGCGGCGAATTGCGTGTACTCCTCGCCCGGCGCAATGGGCGGCGCCTCGACATGCCCCTCGGCCCAGAAGCGCTCGAATTCCGGCGCCTCGAAGCCAAGCCGGCCGCAGGCGAGCCGCCACTGGCCATAGAGATGGCGCAGCCAGGCGCCCTCGTCGCGCTGCTCGGTGAAGCGGTCGCGGTAGCCGAGGGCATCGGCGATGTCAGCCAGCATGTCGGCATCGTTGCGCGCCTGCCCCTGCGGCGGGATCGCCTGGTGCATGGCGCGGACGAAGCGGTCGCGGTTGGAGGAGGCGATGTCGTTCCGCTCCAGCGTCGTCGTCGCCGGAAGAACGATATCGGCCTGCCGGGCGAGCGCCGTCCACCAGGGCTCCTGCACCACCACCGTCTCGGCCCGCGCCCAGGCGCGGGCAAGCCGCGGCAGGTCCTGGTGGTGGTGGAAGGGGTTGCCGCCGGCCCACCAGATCATCCGGATATCGGGCAGGAGGATGCGCTGGCCGTTGAACTCCAGCACCTCCCCCGGCCGCTCCAGCAGCTCCGTCACCCGCGCGACGGGGATGGCGAGGCGGGCCGGGTTGCGGATGCCCGGCGAGGAGACCGCCGGCAGCTCCCGCCGCGGCACGCCCATCCCGCCGATGCTGCCATAGCCGAATGCGACGCCCTGGCCGGGCCGGCCGATCGTCCCGAGCATCGCCGCCAGCGCCACCAGCATCCAATAGGGCTGCTCGCCGTAATCCGCCCGCTGCAGCGACCAGGCAGCGGTCAGCATCGTCGGCTGGGCCGCGCAGTCATGGGCGAGCCGCCGGATCGTCCCTTCCGGGATTCCGGTGATGGGCGCCGCCCAGCCGGGCGTCTTCGCCTGCCCGTCCGCCTCGCCGAGGATATAGGCGCGCAGCCTCTCCCAGCCGGTGCAATGGGTGGCGAGGAAGCTGCGGTCCTCCCGTCCCTCCTCCACCAGCACATGCGCCATGGCGAGCAGCAGGGCGGTGTCCGTCCCGGGCCGGATCGGGATCCACTCGGCGCCGATCTCCGCCTCCGTGTCGCCGCGGAAGGGCGAGACATTGACGAAGCGCACCCCGGCGGCGGCGGCCTGGCGCATCAGCGGCATGTATTCATGCCGCCCCTGCCCGCCCGAGGCGACCATGCCGTTCTTCGCGGCCAGGCCCCCGAAGCAGAGCATCAGCCGCGCATGCCGCGCGATCGCAGCCCAGTCCGTCACCCGGCCAAGCAGCACCTCGTTGGTGCCGAGGACATGCGGGACCAGCGCCTGCGCGGCCGCATAGGAGTAGGCATTGACCGAGGAGGTGAAGCCGCCGCCGAGGCCGAGGAAGCGCTGCAGCTGCGTCTTCGCATGGTGGTAGCGCCCGGCCGAGGACCAGCCATAGGAGCCGCCGAAGATCGAGGTTGCGCCATGCTCGGCCCGGATCCGCGAGGTCTCCTCGGCGAGGATCCGCGTCACCTCGTCCCAGGGGACGGGCACGAAGGGGTCGCCCCCGCGCAGGTGCCCGCGCCGCCGCCCCTCCAGCCAGCCGCGGCGGATATAGGGCCGGTCGATGCGGCAGGCGGCATGGACGACATCGGGGACGGCCTGGATCAGGCTGCCGGGAAACGGGTCCGGGCCGAAGGGGCGCACGCCGGTGACCCGGCCGCCCTCGACCACGGCGTCGAAATAGCCCCAGTGGGAGGCATGCGGCTTGATCTCGGTCATGGGCCCTGTTTCGCGCCGCGGGAGATGCCTGTCCACCGGGGGTACTTGGGTTGGCGGTCAAACCCTGGCTACACTCTCCCGATCGTCAGGAAGGCCACCGCCATGACCCCTCCCCGCAATTCCAATGCCGCCCGCGACATCGCCTATGCGCTGCACCCCTATACCGACCACAAGGCGCATCTGGTGAACGGCCCGCTGGTCATCAGCCGGGGCAAGGGCGTCCGCGTCTTCGACGAGCAGGGCAAGGAATACATCGAGAGCGTCGCCGGCCTCTGGTGCGCCAGCCTCGGCTTCGACAATGAGCGCCTGGTCCAGGCCGCCGCCGACCAGATGCGGAAGCTCCCCTTCTATCACGCCTTCACCGCCAAGTCGCACGAGCCGCTGATCGACCTCAGCGAGATGCTGATCGAGCGCGCGCCGTCCCCGATGAGCAAGGTGTTCTTCGCCAATTCCGGCTCGGAGGCGAACGACAGCGCCATCAAGATGATCTGGTACATGAACAACGCCCTCGGGCGGCCGGAGAAGAAGAAGATCATCGCCCGGCTGAAGGGCTATCACGGCATCACCCTGGCGGCGGCCTCGCTCACCGGCCTGCCGGCCAACCATAAGCTCTTCGACCTGCCGATCCCGGGCTTCCACCACGTCTCGACGCCGCACCACTACCACAACGCCCAACCCGGCGAGTCGGAGGAGGATTTCGCCACCCGCCTCGCCGAGGAGCTGGAACAGAAGATCCTGGCCGAGGGACCGGAGACGGTCGCCGCCTTCTGGGCGGAGCCGATCATGGGCGCCGGCGGCGTGATCCTGCCGCCCGCGGGCTACTTCCCGAAGATCCAGGCGGTGCTCAAGAAGTACGACGTCCTCTTCGTCGCCGACGAAGTGATCTGCGGCTTCTGGCGCACCGGCAACTACTGGGGCAGCCAGACCCTCGACATCCAGCCGGACATCCTGGTCTGCGCCAAGGCGCTCTCGGCCTCGTACCTGCCGATCTCGGCGGTCCTGGTGAACGAGAGCGTCTTCCAGGGCATTGCCGAGGGCTCCTCCTCCATCGGCACCTGGGGCCATGGCTTCACCTATTCCGGCCATCCGGTGCCCGCCGCCGTCGCGATCGAGACGCTGAAGATCTACGACGAGATGGATATCGGCGGCCATGTCGGACGGGTCGGGCCGCATCTCCAGGCCCAGCTCCGCGCCCGCTTCGCGGACCACCCGCTGGTGGGCGAGGTGCGCGGCACCGGCCTGATCGGCGCCATCGAGCTGGTGGCCGATAAGGCGACGCGGCGGAATTTCGACCCCGCCCAGAAGGTCGGCCCGCGCCTGACCAAGCTCGGCGAGGCGAATGGCGTCATCATGCGCGCCATGACCAATGACAGCATCGGCTTCTCCCCGCCCCTCATCATCACCGAGGAGGAGGTGGACGAGATGCTGGACCGGGTGGCGAAGTCGCTGGACGAGGTCATGGTGCAGGTGCGGCGCGAGAGCCTCGCCGCCGTTTGACGCGCCTCGCCTGGTCTCCCGCATTGCCGGTCGCCGTCGCCCTGGCGGTCGGGCCGGCGGCGGGGGTGCTGCAATCGAAGGCCCTCGCCCCCGTTGCGGCGGTGGCGCTGCTGCTTGCCGTGCTCGCCCATCGGCGGCAGCGCGGGGGCTGGCCCTGGCCGCACGGAGCGGCGGCCTGGCTCGGCATCGCGTTGTTCGTCTGGGCGGCGGTGACGGCGCTCTGGGCGACCGAGCCGCTCCGGGCGCTCGGCACCTCGCTGCAGATCGGCGGCTTCGTCGCCCTCGGCGCCGCGGCGGCGCGGGCGGTGACTGAGGCTGACGCGGCCGCGCACCGGCACCTGTTGCTGGCGGCGACGGGGGGGCTCGCGGCCGGCATTCTGCTCGCCGCCCTGGACGCGGCGACGGGCAATGCCATCCGCGCCGCCGTCCGCGGCCTCAAGGACATCCCGCCGAGCCTCGCCTTCGGGCTGAAGCCGGCCGCCTCGGCCATGGCGCTCTGGCTGCCGCTGGTGGCGGCCGCGCCGCTGCCGCGCCTGTTGCGGGCCGGGGTGATCGGCGCCGGCGCCCTCGTGCTGGTGCTGCTGCCGGGCGAGGCGGCGAAACTGGCCGTGCTCGCCGGGCTCCTTGCCGGCGGGCTGGCGCTGCTGCTGCCGCGGCTGGCGCGTCCTGGGCTCGGCACGGTGCTGGCGGCGGCGGTCGTTGCCATGCCGATGCTGCTCGGGCCGGTGCTGGCCCGCGGCCTGCCGGCGGCCGGCATCCCGCCCTCCGCGGCGCACCGGATGCTGATCTGGGACTTCGTCATCGGCCGCATCGCGGAGCGGCCGCTGCTCGGCTGGGGGATGGAGGCGAGCCGGAGCGTCCCTGGCCACCGCGACCACCCGACGCCGGAAGCCCTCGCGCGCTTCGGTCTCGCCGGCCCGGACAGCGCGCCCTGGCTGGCGAGTGCGGAGCTGCTGCCACTGCATCCGCATAACGGCGCGCTGCAATTGCGGCTGGAACTCGGCTGGCCCGGCGTGCTGCTGGCGGCGGCGCTGGCCCTGTCGCTGGCTCTGGCCTGCGGCTCGCCCGTCGCCCTGGCGATGCTGGCCGCGGGCGCCGTCACCGCCATGCTGAGCTTCGGCGCCTGGCAGGAATGGTGGGTCGGCGTGGAGCTGCTCGCCGTCGCGGCGGCCGGGGCGCTGCGGCGCGCGGCCTGAGCGCCCTCCGCCGGCCGATACGCGAACCCCGGCTCCATCCGCGGCGCCCGAGGCCGCCCCGAGCTTCCGCCTCCGGCGGCCGGCGTGGAGTAAGCGTTCTCCCTCGGCTGCCTTCCGGCGCGGTGGTGTGATCGGCTGACCTGTTCGGCTGCTGGGCGGCGCGGAAGTCCGCTGTTGCCCGTAAGCTTAGGGGTAAGGGCGGTGCCGGACGGTCGGTTGAACGAGGTGATCAGCGTGGTGGCGCGTCGGCGCCAGTGGACGCTGGAGCAGAAGCTGGCGTTGGTGGAGGAGGTGTCGCGGCCTGGCGCATCGGTCGCGGCGGTGGCGGACCGGCATGGTATGAGCCGGAGCCTGTTGTTCGAGTGGCGGCGCCAGGTACGCGAGGGGACGATGCTGGGCGTGGTGCGTGCGGAGGCGGCCCCTACGCTGGTGCCGGTCCGCGTTGTGGAGGACGCTCGGCGGAAGGAGGCGCCGTGCTTGCCACCGCCGTCGCGCGGGTTTGGCGAGCGATCGGTCAAGTCGGCGGCGATGGTGGAGGCGGTGCTGTTGAATGGCCGGGTGCTGCGGGTCCCCGAGGCGATCCGGCCGGAGGTGCTGGGTCGGCTGGCGGCGGCACTGGACGCCTGATGCTGGCGCTGCATGCTGGTGTGCGCGTTCACCTCGCGCTCGGCGCGACGGATATGCGCCGGGGCTTTGACGGGCTGGCGGCGCAGGTGCAGACGGTGCTGGAGGCTGACCCGTTCTCCGGCCACCTGTTCCTGTTCCGCGGCAAGCGCGGCGACCTGCTGAAGGCGCTGTGGTGGGACGGCCAGGGCCTGGTGCTGCTGGCCAAGCGGCTGGAGAAGGGCCGGTTCATCTGGCCGACGATCGCGCGAAGGCGCTGTGACGCTGACGACGGCGCAGCTGGCGATGCTGTTGGAAGGCCTGGACTGGCGCACGCCGACGCCGAGCTGGAAGCCCGAGGTCGCGGTATAGGCCCTTGCGCCGACGCGGCGATATCTGTGACGATTCTGAGGTGACGCCGCATTCCGACAGCGTGCTGCCTGAGGATCCCGCCGCCCTGGCGGCGATGGTCGCGGCGCTGTGCGGGGAGCTGGCCGAGGAGCGTGCCGCGCGTCGTGCCGCGGAGCTCGGCCTGCAGGCCAAGACCCTCGAGGCGGAGCGGTTGCGGATCCAGATCGCGCGCCTCCGGCACGAGCGGTTCGGGCGTTCGTCGGAGCGCCTGGCGGGCGAGGTGGAGCAACTGGAGCTGCGGCTCGACGAGGTGCTGGCCGACATCGCCGCCGCGGGTGACGCCGAGGACGAGACCGCCAGCGCCGAGGTACCGGAGAAAGCGCGGCGCCGTGGCCGTCGCCCACTGCCGGAGACCCTGCCGCGGCAGGATGTTGAGCACCTGCCCGCCGCGAGCTGCGCCTGCCGGTCCTGCGGCGGCGCGCTGCGCAAGGTGGGCGAGGACGTGACGGAGATCCTGGAATACCGCCCCGGCCGGTTCGAGGTGGTGCGCCACGTCCGGCCTGCGTTCTCCTGCCGGACCTGCGAGGCGATGACGCAGGCGCCGATGCCCTCGCTGCCGATCGAGCGCGGCAGGCCGGGCCCGGGGCTGCTGGCCCATGTACTGGTCTCGAAATACTGGGACCACCTCCCGCTCTACCGCCAGAGCGAGATCTACGCCCGCGACCGGCTGGACCTGCCGCGCGGGCTGCTGGCGGGCTGGGTCGGCAGATCAGCCGCACTCGCCGAACCGATGGCCGCGTTCATCGGGCGCCATGCTCTGGCTGGAACCCGGCTGCATGTCGACGACACGCCGATGCCCATGCTCTCGCCCGGCCGCGGCAGGACGCAGGCGGCACGGTTCTGGGCCTATCTCCGCGATGATCGACCGTTCGGTGGGACCGACCCGCCCGCCGTGTTCTACGAGCTCACGCCGGACCGGAAAGGCGAGCACCCGCAGCGGCGCCTGCGCGATTTCCGGGGCATCCTCCAGGCCGACGCCTATCCGGGGTTCAACGCCCTCTACGAGAGCGGCCGTGTGGTCGAGGCGGCGTGCTGGACGCATGCACGGCGCTACTTCCATGACGAGCTGCTTGCGAACGGCAGCCCGATCGCGCGCGAGGCCATCGAGCGCATGCAGCCGCTGTTCGCCACCGAGGCGGAGATCCACGGCCAGCCGCCAGAGGTGCGCCTTGCCGCCCGCCAGGCGCGCTCGGCACCGCTGATGGCAGAGCTGCACACCTGGCTGGAGGCGACGCTCCGCCGCATCTCCGGCAAGTCGAACCTGGCCAAGGCCATCCGCTACACCCTGGCGCAGTGGGCCGCGCTGACGACGGTGCTGCGCGACGGCCGCGCCTGCCTGCACAACAACGCCGCCGAGCGGCAGATGCGCCCGCTCGCCCTCGGCCGGAAGAACTACCTGTTCGCCGGGTCGCTTGAGGGCGGCAGGCGGCCAGCCATCATCTACACCCTGGTCGGCACCGCCGAACTCAACGGCTGGGACCCGCAGGCCTACCTGCGCGCGCTCCTCAGCCGCATCGCTGACCACCCAATCAACCGCATCGGCGAACTCGCCCCCTGGCAACTGCGGCCGGACACGATCTGACCCGCGTCAAGCCGCCACGAGCGCAGCCGTCAATAGACGCTTACGGCGTGGATGCCGAGACGCGGCACCTCCTCCGGCCAGGCGCACGCCAGCATGCCGAGCGACGCGAGGAGGATCTCAGCCCTTCCCGGCCCTCCCGGCGGACGAGGGAGAGCGGGGGATGGGGCCAGGCCGGCCCAGGCATGACCGCCAGGGGCCGGGACGGCCGGAGGGGTCGGTCATGCAACCAGGCAACGGAGGCCAGGCCATGGTCTCCGATCCAATGACCCTGGATGATCGGCTAGACGACACCCGCCGAGAGCAGTTGCTGCACATGCAGCAGCCCGACCGGCCGCCGTCCCTCCTGCACCACCAGTACGTTGATGCGCCGCGCATTCATCTCGGCAAGCGCCGCGCTGGCGATCTGCTCCGGCACGGTGTGACGCGGTGCGCGCGTCATCACCGCCTCGACCCGTTCCGCCATGATGCCGGGATGCATGTGCCGCCTGAGGTCTCCATCGGTGATGATGCCGACGACATCGCCCGCCGCATCGGTGACGATGGCGCAGCCGAGGCTGTGGCCCGTCATCGCGATGATCGCTTCGCCCATCGACGCATCCTCCCGCACCAGCGGCAGGTCGGGCGCCCGCTTCATCACCTCGCCCACGGTCAGCAACTGCGCCCCGAGCTTGCCGCCCGGGTGGAAGCGATGGAACTCCGCCGGGGTGAAGCCGCGCCGCTCCAGCAGGGCCATGGCGAGCGCATCGCCGAGCGCCATCTGGATGAGCGTAGAGGTGGTCGGCGCGAGCCCGTGCGGGCAGGCCTCCGTGACGGCCGGCAGGATGAGCGGAATATCGGCCGCCCGCCCGAGCGCGCTCTCCGCGCGGCCCGTGACGGCAATCAGCCGCACGCCGAAGCGGCGCGAGTAGTGGATGATGTCGCGCAGCTCCACCGTCCCGCCGGACCAGGAGAGGGCGAGCACCACATCCGCCGCCGTCAGCATGCCGAGATCGCCGTGGCTGGCCTCGGCGGGGTGCAGGAAGAGCGCCGGCGTCCCCGTCGAGGCGAGCGTCGCGGCGATCTTGCGGCCGACATGCCCGCTCTTGCCCATTCCGGTGACGACGACGCGGCCCGAGGCGACGAAGACCGTCTCCACCGCCTGCGCCAGCGCCTCGCCGAGCGGCCCGGCGAGTTCGGTGGCCAGCGCCGCCATCCCTTCCTGCTCGATGGCGATGGTGCGGGCGATCGTGGCGCGGATGCGGGCCGCATCCGTACCGTGCCTGAGCGCGGCGCTCATCGCGGCGCCAGGATCGCGCGGGCGCGCGCGAGATCCTCCGCGGTATCGACGCCGAGCGGCACCACGGCCACCTCCTGTGCGTCGATCCGCATCCCCGCCTCCAGCGCACGCAGCTGCTCGAGCTTCTCCCGCCGCTCGAGCGGCGAGGGCGGCAGGGCGACGAAGCGCCCCAACGCCTCCCGCCGCCAGGCATAGAGGCCGATATGGTGGTAGAGCGGCCCCTCGCCCCATGGCGCCGTCGCCCGGGTGAAATAGAGCGCCCGGTGCCGCCCGCCCCCGAGCGGCGTGCCCACCATCTTCACCACCTGCGAGGCGGTCCTCTCCTCCTCGCGCAGGATCTCGGCGACAAGGGTGCCGAGCGCCACCTCTTCCGCTGCCATGAGCGAGGCGGCGGCGCGGATCGCCGCCGGGTCGATGGTCGGCAGGTCGCCCTGGACGTTGACGACGAGGTCGTGGCTGCCCTCGCCATCCAGCCGCTCGAGCGCCTCATGGATGCGGTCGGAGCCCGAAGGGTGGTCGGCCCGCGTCATCACCGCCCGCCCGCCGGCCGCCTCCACCGCCTCGGCGATGCGCGGCGTATCCGTGGCGACCGCGACGGGGCCGATATCCGCCTCCTGCGCCCGGCGCAGCACATGGACGATCATCGGCAGCCCGTGGATATCCGCGAGCGGCTTGTCCGGCAGCCGCGTCGCCGCCATCCGCGCCGGGATGAGGACGATGGGCCTCATCCCCTCGCCTGCTGCTTGGCGAGCGCGTCGAAGGCCATCAACGTCTCGATCAGCTTCGGGAAGTCGCGCAGCGGCACCATGTTCGGCCCGTCGGACGGCGCATGGTCCGGGTCGGGATGCGTCTCGATGAAGACGCCGGCGACGCCGACCGCGACGGCCGCCCGCGCCAGCACCGGCACGAACTCCCGCTGCCCGCCCGAGGACGTCCCCTGCCCGCCCGGCTGCTGCACCGAATGCGTCGCATCGAAGATCACCGGCGCGCCCATCGCCGCCATGATCGGCAGCGCCCGCATGTCGGAGACCAGCGTGTTGTAGCCGAAGGAGGCGCCGCGCTCCGTCGCCAGCACGCGGGTGTTGCCGGCTTCCGTCACCTTGGCGATGACGTTCTTCATGTCCCAGGGCGCCAGGAACTGCCCCTTCTTCACGTTGACCACGCGCCCCGTCACCGCCGCCGCCACCAGCAGGTCGGTCTGCCGGCTGAGGAAGGCCGGGATCTGCAGCACGTCGACGGCCTCGGCCACCGGCGCGCACTGTCCCGGCTCGTGCACATCGGTCAGCACCGGCAGGCGGAGGCTCTCGCGGATCTCGGCGAAGACGGGCAGCGACTGCGCCATCCCCATCCCCCGGGCGCCCGCGGCGCTGGTGCGGTTGGCCTTGTCGAAGCTCGCCTTGAAGATCAGCCCGAAGCCGAGCCCCGCCGCCACCTCGCGCAGCGCGGAGGCCACTTCCAGCCCGTGCGCCCGGCTCTCGAGCTGGCAGGGCCCGGCGATGACCGCGAGCGGCAGGTGGTTGCCGAGGCGGACCTGGCCGATGGAGACGACCGGATCGGGGGCGGACATGGCGATGCTCTTCCCTTCGGCGCGATAGGCGCGCAAGCCGCCCGTATCCCTCATTCAGCCCGGCCGGATCAAGCGGGCTCGGATTTTTGCCGGGACGCGGGATTTTTGCCGGTGGACCTTCATCGGTTCTTTACCCGGAACGGGCACGATCCCCTCAACCGGCCCGAGGATTGCGGTCGCCTGCCAAGGGAAAAGCCCGATGCCGCTGAACTCCGTGAACACCAATGTCGGCGCCATGGTGGCGCTGCAGTCGCTCAACCGCACCGGCGACGAGCTGGCCGCGACCCAGAAACGCATCTCGACCGGCTACCGCGTCGCCGATGCGAAGGATGACGGCGCGGCCTATGCGGTCGCCGAGCGCATCCGCGGCGCGGTCGCCGCCACCACCTCGGCCAACGAGCAGCTGGGTGGCGTGAAGGGCCTGCTCGACGTCTCGAATGCCGCTCTCGAAAATGTCTCGTCGGCGCTGACCAAGCTCCAGGCCGTCGCGGTGAAGCTCGCCGACGGCACCATCACCGACGAGCAGCGCAGCCAGTACCAGTCGCAGGCCGGCGAGCTCACGAAGAACATCAAGTCCTTCATCTCGGACGCCAGCTACAACGGCCTCAACGTCCTCAACGACCCGGCCACCATCCCCGTGCAGGTCGTCACCAACGGGGAAGGCACCTACTACACCTTCAAGGGCTTCAGCGCGATCGCCAACATCTTCAACGCGGTCTCGGCTGCCAGCAGCTGGACGCGTGGGGGCGCCTCCGCCGCGTTGACCAAGACCGGCGGCATCGGCAAGGCGATCACCGCGACGCTCAGCCAGCTCAACAATTTCGGCAGCTACTCGAACTACATCGACAGCCAGATCAACTACAACAAGTCGATCCTGGACGCGCAGCAGAGCGGCCTCGGCGCGCTGATCGACACCGACATGGCGAAGGAGAGCGCCCGGCTCCAGGCGCTGCAGATCCGCCAGCAGCTCGGCACCCAGGCGCTCGGCATCGCCAACCAGGCCCCGCAGTCGCTGGTCAGCCTGTTCCGGGGCTAAGGCGTGGTCGCCGAAGGTTGGAACGACCGGTGGCGCGCCTCATGCGATGCACCGCCGAGCCGGACAGGGATTCGGCATCCGGTTATCGCGGATCATCGCCCGGGCTAGTTCCGCCGCATGTCCCAGAAGGCCGATGGCGGCGTTGCGTTCGCGGCGCCCTGCCGCGGCGGCGGGCCGGCGAGCGCCGGCTCCGCGATGGGCGGCAGCGGTGTCAACGCCCGCGGCGGCGGCCCACCCGGCATACCCGTCACGGGCGGCAGGCTTTCATAGGCCCGGGGCGAAGGCGGGCGCGGCGGCACCTCCGATGCCGCGTTGAAGGCCGGGCCAGCCACCCGCGTCGCCGGCAAGGGCGCAAAGGCGGGCGCCTGGCCCTGCATCGAGACCGGCTGCAAGGGCGGCAGGTCCGGCACCGGCGGCAGGCGCGACCCAATGGGCGAGGCAGGCAGCGGGGCCAGGGCCGGCGGCTCCATGGGCAGGACGGCCGGGCGGGCCATGGCCGGCGCCGCGCTGCCGAGGAGGATGGGCGCCGCCCCGGCGCGCAGCGGCGCCGCGGCATCGGCACAGCGGAAGACGAGGTCATACTCGGCCGCGTTTATCTCCCGCCGCAGCATCTGCGCCTGGCTGCCCCGGCCGCCGCAGAAGGACGAGGCCTCGCCCAGCGCCTGCTGCGTCGCGCCGCCGAGGTTGCGGCTGGCCACGATCACGCGGTAGCTGCCATCCGCGAGCGGCGTCACCCCCCGAGGAGCGCTGCGCCGAGCACCCGGCCAGCAGCCCCAACCCGATCGCCATCCACACCGTCGCGCGCATGCACCCTGCCCCACAGGCCCCCGGGCCCGCTTGTACCGGGCCGCCCCCACGCAGACAGCAGAAAAACGCGGAGCGGGAGCGGAGAACCGCGAGTTCCCGCCCACCGCGACAGGCTCGCCGCCGCCGCTGCGCCAGGGCATGCTGGAACCAGGATCCGGGAGGAAAGAATGCGCTCGACCCTGACCCGCCGCCACTCCCTCGCCGCGCCGGCGCTGCTGCTGGCCCGGCCCGCCGCGGCACAGGCCGGCTGGCCCGGCAAGCCGGTCACGCTGGTCGTCCCCTGGGCGGCGGGCGGCTCAAACGACGTGGTGGCGCGGCTGCTCGCCGCGCATCTCGAGGCCCGCTTCGGTCAGCCCTTCATCGTCGAGAATCGCCCGGGCGGCGGGGGCAGCATCGGCATGGGCCTCGTAGCCCGCGCCCGGCCGGACGGGCTGACGCTGCTGGTCTCCTCCGCCTCCAACCATGTTTTCCACCCGCTCATCGTCCGGGACCTCGGCTATGACCCAAGGGAGGCTCTGGAGGGCGTCGCCATGCTGGTTGACGTGCCGAACGTGCTCGCGGCGACGAAGGGGCTCGGCGTCCGGACGGTGCCCGAGCTCGTCGCCCGGGCGAAGGCGGACCGGCAGGGGATGAGCTTTGGCTCCTCCGGCGTCGGGTCCTCCAACCACTTGGCAGGCGAGCTCTTCCGCCTGCGCACGGGGCTCGACCTGACGCATGTCCCCTATCGCGGCGGTGGCCAAGCGATCACCGACCTCGTCGCCGGCACGGTGCCGATCGTCTTCCTCAACCTGCCGACCGTGGTGGGGCCCGCCGATTCAGGCCAGGTGACGCTGCTCGCGGTCTGCACCGACCGGCGCGTCGCCGGCCGCCCGGACATCCCGACCATGCAGGAGGGCGGGGTGCCGGATTACGCCGTCCGCTCCTGGACCGGCCTCTTCGCCCCACGTGGCGCGTCCCGCCCGGCGATCGAGGCCCTGGCCCAGGCATCGCAGGAGATTCTTGCCCTGCCCGCCATCCGTACCCGCCTTACCGACATGGCGAGCGAGCCGATCTGGATGGGCCCGGTCGAAACCGACCGCTTCGTCGCCGCGGAGTACGAGCGCTGGGCGCCCGTGATCCGCAGCGCGAATGTCAGGCTGGACTAGGCACCGCCATCCCGCCGGCGTTGGTCCTGAGGTCGGCGGCCGCCGTCGCACCCGCCAGCCGGCCGAAGACCGCCCCGTTGATGAGCCCCGACCCGCCCGGGTAGTTGAAGTAGAAGACGCCGCCCACGAGCTCCCCGGCCGCATAGAGACCGGAGATCGGCTGCTGGTCCGCATCGAGCACCCGCGCCTGGTTGTCGATCCTGAGGCCACCGAAGGTGAAGGTGATGCCGCAGCCCACCTGATAGGCCTCGAATGGGCCCTCCTCGATCGTGTTCGCCCAGTTGGACTTGTCGATCGCCAGCCCCTCGGTGCAGCGCCCGTCCTTGACGTTCGGGTTGAAGGGCACGTCCGTCCGCACCGCGGCGTTGTAGGCGCGGATCTCCTCGAGGAAGGCCTTCGCATCGACGCCCTCGAGCTTCGCTGCCAGCTCCTCCAGCGTCTCCGCGCGCACCTTCGTCACCTGCTTGATGCGGTACTCGTCGCGCAGCACATGCAGAACCTTCCGGTCGAAGACCTGCCAGGCGAAGTTGCCCGGCTGCTCCAGCACCACGCGCCCATACTTGGCATAGGTGTAGTTGCGGAAATCCGCGCCTTCGTCGAGGAAGCGCCGGCCGTTCGCGTTGATCAGCACGCTCCAGGGATAGCTGTGCTTCTGGAAGGCATCGCCCACCGCCAGGTCGCCATATTCCGGCGCATTGAAGTCCCACTGCACCGCATGGCAGCCGGAGTAGTTGCCAAAGGGCGAGGCGCCGACCTCGAGCGCCATCTTGATCCCGTCGCCGGTGTTGAAGCGCGTGCCCCGCACCTTCGCCAACTCCCAGCCCGGCCCAAGATAGCGGGTGCGCATCTCCGCATCGCCCTGGAAGCCGCCCGCGGCGAGGATGACCGCCGGCGCCTTGATGTCGTAGATCCGGCCGGGCGCCTTCACGCGCACGCCCTCGACCTTGAAGCCGTCGTACAGAATTCTCTGCGCCCGCGTCGCGTAGCGGACCTCGATGCCGCGCTTCCGCGCCGCCTCGGTCTCGGCGGCGACGAGGCCGGGCCCGCCGCCCCAGGCCTCGACGGTGAGGCCGCCCCAGAACTTGAACCTGCCATCCACCTTGAAGGCCTGCCGGCCCCAGATCGGCGCGAATTTCACCCCCTTGCCGCGCAGCCACTTCATCGTCTCGAAGCTGTGCCGCACCAGGATGTCGCAGAGCTCCGGGTCGGTGCGGTTCCGCGTGACGCGGAACATGTCATCGAAGAATTGGTCCTCGGTATAGGCGCCGAAATCCGTCTGCGCGCATTCCGCATCGGTGAGGTCAGGCATGATCTCCCGCAGGTCCTCGACGCCGCGATAGGCGAAGCGGATGGCGCCCGCGGTGAACCGGGTATTGCCGCCAGCCTCGTCCTCGGGCGCTCGCTCGAGCATGACGACGCGCGCGCCCTGCTCCTGGGCCGAGAGGGCGGCGCAGAAGGCGGCATTGCCACCGCCGACCACGATGACGTCGAACTCCTCGGCCATGGCACCCTCCGATCAATGTACACCGATGTATACATGAGCCGGTGGGCCTGTCCAGGACGCCGCGGGCGCGGCTTCGGCCTACCGCCTCCAGCGGTTCGCCCCGGAGGCTACTGCCCCTGCGACACGTTGTAGAGGATGTTGGCGGAAACGCCCGTCAGGTCGTCCGTATAGGATGTGTACTGGATATCGATCGAGGTGAACTTCATCGAGAAGCTGTCGGTCGGTACGCCATCCGAGCCGCTATGGGAGAAGGCGGTGATGCCGACATCGGTGAGGGTATACACCAAGTAGGGCAGCAGCCTCGCCTGACCCTGGCGGACGAAGCTGATGGTGACCTTGCGGTCGAACTTTCCGTTGAAGCTTTCCGTGAGCAGCCCGATGGTGCCGCTGTCGCTGGGCTTGGTGCAACTGACTTCGGTGACCGAGGGCTCGAGCCGCCCGCGTCCGCCGCCATAGACGGAGGAGCTGTCGCGCGACATCGACCAGGTCAGCGCGGAGAGCTCGATATAGCCGCTTTCGCCGTTGAGGCTGTGCTCGCCGTCGACGCCCTCGTATTTCATGAAGATGGCCATCGGGCTGCCTCGGCGCGCTGGTCAGTATGGTGAAGGGAAGCTTGGGGGTCGGAGCGATGCGGCGGCAGGCCACCGCATCCCCCGGCCCCGTCAGAGGTGGCGGTGGCTTACGAGCCGGTGCCCTTCGAGAGGTCCCAGGTGTAGTAGACCGGCGAGCCGGTGAGGTCGTCGCCGACCGGGTTGTAGCCGAGCTTCACCTTGTCGAAGTTCAGGCTGAGCGACTCGTTCGGGCGGTCGCCGCCGGAGCTCATCGAGAAGCCGGAAACGCCGCAGCCCTCGAGGTCGACGGTGAAATAGGCGGTCGGCTTCGCGCCGCCGGTCCGGACGAAGCGGATCTCGACCTTCTTGTCGAGCTTGCCGTGCAGCGCTTCCTCGAACAGCTTGATGCTGGTGTTGTCGCTGGACTTGGTGATCGTGATCTCGCTGACGGACACGACCGAGCCCTCACGGGTCGAGGTGCCGCGGGCCGACGCGATGGCACGGCCGACACCGAACTGAAAGCTGCCGACCTCGAAATGGTCGGTGAAGCCGTCGACTTTCGACTCGCCTTTGATGTCGCCATACTTAACGAGGATCGCCATTCTTCTATCCCTTTCTGCCTGCCCGGCTCCCGGTGACGGCCCCCTGCCGTCGCCTAGCCGATATCATACTGGAACATACCCCCATCGCCCATCGCGACCTTCACCCGGCCGACCTCGCCGCCTTCTGCCAGTCGCGAAAGAATTCGAGATGACAACTCGGGTAGCATCGTGCGGTTGAGGATATTTTCAATATTTCGTGCGCCGCTTTCCACCTCTTTGCAGCGCGCCACGATGGCCTCCGGCACGCTGTCATCCACCTCGAACGCGACCCCGTAGGCCGACTTCACCCGGCGGCCGATCCGCTTCAGCTGCAGCCCGACAATGAGCTTCATGATGTCGTCGGCCAGCGGGTAGTAGGTGACGATGTTGCAGCGGCCGAGGAAGGCCGGCTTGAAGACCTTCAGCAGGTCGGGCCGCAGCGCCTCGGTCAGCGCCTCCGGCTCCGGCATCAGGTCCGGGTCGGCGCAGAGCTTGGCGATGGTGTCCGTCCCGGCATTGGACGTCATGATGATGACGGTGTTGCGGAAGTCGATGTCCCGCCCCTCCCCGTCCTTCATGTTGCCCTTGTCGAAGACCTGGTAGAATACGTCCTGCACGCCGGGATGGGCCTTCTCCATCTCGTCCAGCAGGACGACGCTGTAGGGCCGGCGCCGCACCGCCTCGGTCAGCACGCCGCCCTCGCCGTAGCCGACATAGCCCGGGGGCGAGCCCATCAGGAGCGAGACCTTATGCTCCTCCTTGAACTCGCTCATGTTGATCGTCGTCAGGTTCTGCTCGCCGCCATAGAGCAGGTCGGCGACGGCCAGCGCCGTCTCGGTCTTGCCGACGCCCGAGGTGCCGACCATCATGAAGACGCCGATCGGCTTGCGCGGGTCGGTCAGCCCGGCGCGGTTGGTTTGGATGGCTTGTGCGATCGCCGCCAGCGCATGCGGCTGGCCGACGACACGCTCCTCCAGCTTGTCCTTCAGGTTCAGGATGGTCTTGATCTCGTCCGAGACCATCCGCCCGACCGGAATACCGGTCCAGGTGGCGACCACCTCGGCGACGGCCTGGCCGTCGACCACGGGGTGCACCAGCGGCTCCTCGCCCTGGAGCGCGTGCAGCGCCTCCGTGGCGCTGGCGAGCTTGGCCTTCGCCTCAGCCGCATCGGCACCGGATGCCATCGCCGCCTCGATCGCCTCGCGCGCTTCGCGGATGCCGGCGACGAGCCCCTTTTCCTCCCTGTACCGCGCCTCGAGCGCGGCCAGCTCGGCCCCGACGGTCCCCCGCTCCTCCTCGAGGGCCGCGCGCCGCGCCGCATGGTCCTGGCCGGCCGCTTCCTCGCGCGCGATGGCGCCGAGCTCGGTGGCGATGAGGTCGAGCCGCCGCCGCCGGTCCTCGATCGGCGCCGGCTCCGCCGCCTGGCTCATGGCGACGCGGGCGCAGGCGGTATCCAGCAGCGAGACGCCCTTGTCGGGCAGCTGCCGCGCCGGGATGTAGCGGGCGGAAAGCACGCAGGCCTGCTCGACCGCCTCGTCGAGGATGCGGACGCCGTGGTGCTTCTCCAGCACCGGCATCAGCCCGCGCAGCATGGCCTGGGCCAGCCCGACCGAGGGCTCGCCGACCTGCACGACCTGGAAGCGCCGGGTAAGCGCCGCGTCCTTCTCGAAATACTTCTTGTACTCGGCCCAGGTTGTCGCCGCGAGGCAGCGCAGCTCGCCACGGGCCAGCGCCGGCTTCAGCAGGTTGGCCGCGTCGTTCTGGCCCTGCGCGCCGCCGGCGCCGATCAGCGTATGCGCCTCGTCGATGAACATGACGACCGGGACCGGCGAGGACTTCACCGCATCGATGACGCCCTTCAGCCGGTTCTCGAACTCGCCCTTCACCCCCGCGCCCGCCTGCAGCAGGCCGAGGTCGAGCGACATCAGCTTCACCTTGCGCAGCGCCTCCGGCACGTCGCCGGCCGCGATGCGCAGCGCCAGCCCCTCGGCGACCGCGGTCTTGCCGACGCCCGGCTCGCCGGTGAGGATCGGGTTGTTCTGCCGCCGCCGCGTCAGGATGTCGATCACCTGCCGGATCTCGCCGTCGCGGCCGAGGATCGGGTCGATCTTGCCGGCCTTCGCCTGGGCCGTCAGGTCGGTGCAGAACTGCTCGAGCGGCCCGCCGCCGCGTGGCGCCTCGCCGGGAGCACCGCCCGAGGCCGCCGGCGCCTCGCCGGGCAGCGGCGCGCCGGCCTCCCCGGCCTCGTCGCTGCCTTCGCACAGGGTGTCGAGGCCGCCGCGCCGGAGCGCATCGGCCGGCACGGAGAGCAGGCTCGGCGCGCTGTCCTTCACCGTGCGCTGCAGCGTCTCGTCGGAGAGCAGCGCCGCCAGCATGTGCCCCGAGCGGATGCGCCCGGTCCCGGCCTCGAGCGAGGCCAGCAGCCAGGCCTCCCGCAGCCAGGTGACGATGTCCGGCGAGAGCGAGGGCGCCCGGGCATTGCCGGTGCGCAGCTTGTCGAGCGCCCGGGTCAGCTCGGCGATCACCCTGCCGCTGTCGACACCCTGCTTGCGCAGCAGCACGTTGATGTCGGTGCCCTGGGTCTCGACCAGCTTCAGCAGCAGGTGCTCGATCTCGACATTGTAGTGGGAGCGCGAGAGCGTCAGCCCGGCCGCCGCCTCGAGCTGCCGCCGCCCGATGGCGCTGAGGCGGCCAACCAGGGATTTCAGGTCGATCGCCACCATGCCCCGTTAACCTCCCGCTAACCAGTTCGGCCGTCGCCTTGGATGGCCGGGGACGGTAAACAGTTTGGGCAAGCACTGTCCAGCATGTTAGCGTATCGGTTGCAGGCCTTGCGGCCTTTATTTTCACGAGGAAGAGTCCACCCTGCATGTCGGCAAGCCTGTTCGATATTGAGACCTTGCTCGCGCCCCTCGATGGGGCGGATGGCGCAGGCACCGATCTGCGCAGCGACTACTCGCCGACCTCGCCCTACCAGAAGCTGCGCGACGCGCGAGCCGAGGCCCGGGCGGAGGAGCGTGCGCTCGAGACCTCGGAGGAGGCCGAGCCCGCGGTGCCGCAGAGCTGGCGCGAGGTGAAGCGGCTCGGCCTCGACTGCATCGGCAGCCGCAGCAAGGATTTCGAGGTCGCCGCCTGGCTGCTGGAGTCGCTGGTGCGGCTCGACGGCCTGCCCGGCCTGATCGCCGGCTCCGAGCTGCTGGGCGGCCTGCTCGACCGCTACTGGGAGCCCGGCTTCCCGCAACCCGACGAGGACGGGATGGATGTCCGTGCCGCGCCGCTCAGCGGCCTCTCCGGCGAGGGCGCCGACGGCACGCTGATGCAGCCGCTGCGCCGCCTGCCGCTGTTCCGCCGGCCGGACGGGCGCGGCGTCAGCCTCTATCTCTGGAAGATCGCCGAGGACACCGCGGCGATCCCCGACGAGGGCGAGAACCGCCGCCGCCGCCAGGCCCGCTACGAGGCCGGCGTGCCGGAGCTGAAGGCGCTCGAGACCGAGGCCCGCATCGACGCCGCGACGCTCCGCCGCACCGCGCAGCAGGCCGTCGCAGCCCAGCGTGCCTGGGCGGCGCTCGGCGCGCAGATGGATGCCCGCTTCGGCGACATCGCCCCCAACACGCGCCGCGTCAGCGACGCGCTGGAGCAGATCCTGGCGATGGCGACGCGGCTGGTCGGCCCGGTCGCCGAGGAGAGGCCGGCCGACACGGGCGCGGTGGCCGAGGCGGCCGAGATGGCGGCGGTGGCGGAGGAGGGACCGGCGATGGGCGGTGCGATGGCGGCGGCGCCGCGGGCGCTGCGGACCCGGGAGGATGCGATTCGGCAGCTCGAGGACCTCGCGGAGTTCTTCCGCAAGACCGAGCCGCATTCGCCCCTCGCCTATACCCTGTCGGATGCCGTCCGGCGGGCCCGTCTGCCGCTGCCGGAGCTGCTGGCCGAGGTGCTGCCCGACAGCGGGGCGCGCCAGGCGATGCTCACGATGCTCGGCATCCGTACCGCAATGGGCGAGAACGAGTGAGGGGTTGATCAACCGATCAGCAAGGGTTTGATTGACGGCATTTGTCCCCGCCGCGTATCGTGTTCGCCCAACGCCAGAACCGTTACCGGCGCGAATTGGGAGATCACAGGATGAGCGGTAGCGTCCACCAGAAGCTGGCCCGGGTCCGTAAGCCACGCGTCCACATCACTTATGAGGTCGAGACCGAGGGCGCCGCCGTCGAGCGCGAGCTGCCCTTCGTCGTCGGCGTCATGGGCGATTTCGCCGGCGATCCGTCAGAGCCGCTGAAGCCGCTCGCCGAACGGAAGTTCGTGCAGATCGATCGCGACAATTTCAACGACGTGATGGCCCGCATCCAGCCCGGCCTGAACATCAAGGTCGACAACACCCTGGCCGGCGATGGCAGTCAGATGGGGGTCAACCTGAAATTCCGCTCGATCGAGGATTTCGAGCCGGCGAAGGTGGCGGAGCAGGTGCCGGCGCTGAAGGCGCTGATGGATACCCGCGCCAAGCTGCGCGACCTGATGAGCAAGGTGGACCGCTCCGAGGAGCTGGAAGGGCTGCTCGAGGAGGTTCTGCAGGACAAGGACAAGCTGGCGGCGCTGTCCTCCCAGCTCGGCCTCGACAAGCAGGGGGCCTGATCCATGAGCGAGACACAATCCCCGGCGGCAGCCGCCACGACGACCACGGAGGAGGCCGGGCTCGGCCTGCTCGATCAGGTCCTCGGCGCCACCAAGCAGACCGAGCGTGACCGGGCGCAGGACCTGATCAAGGCGCTGACCGAGGAGGCGCTGAAGGGCACGGTCACCTACAGCCGCAACCTCACCCAGACCTTCGAGCGGGCGATCGCTGCGCTGGATGCGAAGCTCAGCACCCAGCTCAACGCGGTGATGCACAACGAGCGCTTCCTGAAGCTCGAGGGCTCCTGGCGCGGCCTGCACTATCTGGTCATGAACACGGAGACCAGCACCTCGCTCAAGCTGCGGATGCTGCAATGCAGCAAGCGCGAGCTGTCGCGCGACCTGCAGCGCGCGGTCGAGTTCGACCAGAGCCAGATGTTCAAGAAGATCTACGAGAACGAGTTCGGCACGCCCGGCGGCGAGCCCTATGGCGCGCTCGTCGGCGACTACGAGTGGACCAACCATCCGGACGACATCGAGACGCTGCGCCTCGCCTCCAATGTCGCGGCCAGCGCCTTCGCGCCCCTCATCTCGGGCGTCGGCGCCGGCATGTTCGGCTTCTCCGACTGGCGCGAGCTGTCGAAGCCACGCGACCTCGCCAAGATCTTCGAGACGGCGGAATACGCCAAGTGGCGCTCCTACCGCGACACCGAGGACAGCCGCTTCGTCACCCTGGTCATGCCGCGCGTCATCGCCCGGCTGCCCTATGGCGCGGGCACCGTCCCGGTCGAGGAATTCGGCTATGAGGAGGCGCCCTACGACGAGGCCGGCCGTGCCAAGTCGATGGACCACAACGACTATTGCTGGATGAACGCGGCCTATGTGATGGCCCAGCGCCTCACCGACAGCTTCGCCCAGACCAGCTTCTGCGTGGCCATCCGCGGCGCCGAGGGCGGCGGCAAGGTGCAGAACCTGCCGACGCACGTCTTCACCTCGGACGACGGCGACATGGACGCCAAGTGCCCGACCGAGATCGGCATTACCGACCGGCGCGAGGCGGAGCTCTCCGGGCTCGGCTTCCTGCCGCTCTGCCATTACCGCAACACCGACTACGCGGTCTTCTTCGGCGCCCAGTCCACCCAGAAGCCGAAGAAGTACGACCGGCCGGAAGCCACCGCCAACGCCGCCATCTCGTCCCGCCTGCCCTACCTGATGGCGACCAGCCGCTTCGCCCATTTCCTCAAGGTGATGGCGCGCGACAAGATCGGCTCCTTCATGGAGTCCTCCGACTGCGAGCAGTGGCTGAACCGCTGGATCCTGAACTACGTCAACGGCAACCCGAGTGCGGGGCCGGAGACCAAGGCGCGCTACCCGCTGCGCGAGGCCAAGGTCGAGGTGAAGGAGATCCCGGGCCGCCCCGGCTCCTACAACGCCGTGGCCTATCTGCAGCCCTGGCTGCAGATGGAGGAGCTGACGACCTCCATGCGGATGGTCGCTCGCATCCCGCAGAAGGCCTGACCCGCCTGGCCCGGCTTCGGCCGGGCCAGCGACCGCGTACCGGGAGGGGAACCGCAGCATGGATGGATCGCCGGCCGCGGCGACGGCCGATGCTGGTGCCGGGGCCTCCCCCCCGCCGCCCCTGCGCGCCGCTGCCCTCGCCGGGGCCTTCCTCGGCCGCGCCGGGGCCGCCGCGGCGGATGGCATCGCCAGCTTCCTGGTCGAGGGCCCGGCCAGTGCGCTGCGGCTCTGGTTCGGCGAGGAGGCGATTACCGCCCTCCTCACGCATGACGGCAGCCGGCGCGGCCGCGCCGAGGCCATCGCCCGGCTGGAGGAAGCCGTCGACCGCGACATCGCCACCATCGACCGGCTGATCTCGGACCAGCTCGACGCCGTGCTGCGGCAGGAACGGCTGCGCCGGCTGGAGGGCTGCTGGCGGGGCCTGAGCTGGCTCGCCAACCGGCTGCCGCCGGGGCGGAGCTGCAAGGTGAAGCTGCTCACCCTTCGCTGGTCGGAGCTCTGCCGCGACTTCGAGCGCGCCGTCGAGTTCGACCAGAGCCAGCTCTTCCGCAAGGTCTACGAGGAGGAGTTCGGCACCCCCGGCGGCGAGCCCTATGGCCTGCTCTGCGGCGACTGGGAGTTGCGGCCTTTTCCCGGCCCCGGCAGCAACACCGACGACGTCTCCGGCCTCGACGCGCTGGCCTGCGTCGCCGCCGCGGCTTTCGCCCCGACGGTCGTCGCCGCCCATCCCGCGCTCTTCGGCCTCGACCAGTGGCAGGACCTCGGCCCCGCCATCGACCCGACGGAGCCGATGCGCGGGCCGGAGCGCCGCCGCTGGCGCAGCCTGCAGGAGCGGGAGGACACCCGGTTCCTATCGGTGCTGCTGCCGCGCGTCCTCGCCCGCCCGCCCTGGCCGGATGACGGCAGCCGCGCCGACCGCTTCCGCTACCGCACGGATGCCGGCCAGCCCGGCGCCCGCGCCTGGATGAGCCCGGTCTACCCGCTCGCCGCTATCGCCATGCGCGCCTTCGCCAATCATGGCTGGCCGGCCGATATCCGCGGCGCCACCGTCCACGCCATCCCGATGGGCGGCGTCGTCGACGGGCTGCCGGTCGAGCGCCTCCGCTCCGACCCGCCCGGGCCGTCGCCCCGTCCGCCGATCGAGCTGGCGCTCACCGACGAGCAGGAGCGCCAGGTGGTCGAGGCCGGCCTCATGCCGCTGATCGGCCTCGAGGGATTGCCGGAGGTCGCCTTCGCCGCCGCCCCCAGCCTGCACCGCCCGCCGCGCATGACGGGCGAGGCGACCAATGCCAACCAGCGCCTCTCGGCGCAGTTCAACGCCGTGCTCTGCGTCAGCCGCTTCGCCCATTGCGTGAAGATGATGGGCCGCGACATGGTCGGCAGCTTCAAGACGCCGCAGGAGATCGAGCGGCGGCTGCAGACCTGGCTGATGCAGTTCACCAGCACGACCAGCGGCGCCGCAGGCGAAAGCGGCGCCCGCCAGCCGCTTCGCGCCTCCAAGGTCGAGGTGCGGGAGAAGCCGGGCGAGCCCGGGGTCTTCGGCTGCACCATCCAGATGCAACCGCATTTCCAGCTGGACGAGGTGGGCGCTGCCTTCCGGCTGGTCACCGACCTTTCCGCGCCGAGGGCCGCAGCATGAGCACGATCGGTGACGCTTTTCAGAAGGGCGACCTGCCCGCCGCCATCGCCGCGGCCACGGCCGGGGTGAAGGCCGCGCCGCGCGATGCCGGGGCGCGCTGGCTGCTGACGGAGATGCTGCTCTTCTCCGGCGATGTGGAGCGCGCCGACCGCACGCTCGACAGCGTCATCGAGGAGGAGCCCTCCCCCGCCGTCCTCGAATTCCGCCGCCTGCTGCGCGCCGAGGTCGTGCGCCGCCAGGTCTTCGGCGAGGGCCGGGTGCCGAAATTCCAGGGCGACGAGGCGACGCCGGCGCAGACGGCCGCGATGCGCGCCGTGACGCTTCTCCGCCTCGGCGATGCCGCCGGCGCCGCCGCCGCCGCGGCCGAGGCGGAGGAGCTTCGCCCCCGCGCCCCGGGCGAGGCCGAGGCGCCGGACGGCAAGGTCACCCCCTTCGACGACTTCCGTGATGCCGACGACCTGTTCAGCCCGCATCTGGAAGTCCTGACGGCCGGCGGCGACTACATGTGGGTGCCGCTCGAGCGGCTGCAGAGCCTGGTCTTCGAGGCTCCACGCCGCCCGCGCGACCTCTTCTGGCGCCGGACCAACCTCACCCTGAAGGACGGCACCGAGGGCCTCGTCTTCGTCCCCGCCATCTATCTCTGGACCGACCCTGCGACGCCCGCGGCGCTCAAGCTCGGCCGCGAGACGGACTGGCCGGATGCCGGCGCGGGCCCGGTGCGCGGCCTTGGCCAGCGCCTCTTCCTCGCCGGCGAGGAGGCGCTGCCGCTGGCCGATGCAGGCAGCCTGACCTTTACATGAGCGACAGCGCGCGGGGCGGGCGCATCCGGCTGCCGCTGCTGGACCGGCTGCTGGATGCCGATCCGGCGGCGCCGGTCGATCCGCCGGTCACCCAGGCCTATGCGGTGGACATGCTGCGCCAGGCGGTGCGGCGCGACATGGAGGCGCTGCTCAACGCGCGCCGCCGCCGCGTCCCCCTGCCCTCCGAGCTTGCCGCCCTCCCCGTCTCGCCCCTCGGCTACGGCGTGCCGGACCCGACCGCCGGCAGCTTCACCGAGGATGAGCGGCGCGAGGCGCTGGCCACCGAGGTGGAGGCCGCCATCCGCCGCTTCGAGCCGCGCCTGACGAATATCCGCGTGACGCTCGCCAAGTCGCCGCGCGAGCGGGCGGAGCCGCTCGACCGCACGCTCCGCCTCCGCGTCGAGGCGGTGCTGCGCAGCGACCCGGTGCCGGAGCAGATTACCTTCGAGACGCAGCTCCGCCCTGTCACCCTCGACGTCTCCGTGCGCGAGGGCTGACATGTCGGAAACGCTGCTCCCCTATTTCAACCGCGAGCTCGCCGCCATCCGCCGCGATGCGGGCGAGTTCGCCGAGGCCTTCCCCAAGGTCGCCGGCCGCCTCCGCCTCTCGGCCGAGACGGTGGACGACCCCTTCGTCGCCCGGCTGCTCGAGGGCATCGCCTTCCTCGCCGCGCGGGTCCAGCACCGGCTGGACGACGAGCTGCCCGAGATCAGCGATGCGCTGCTCGAGATGCTCTCGCCGCACCTGCTGGCGCCCGTGCCCTCGATGACGACGCTGCGCCTCGCCCCGCCCGCCGATACGCGGGCGCCGGTGAAGGTGCCGCGCGGCCTCGCGGTGGAGACGGAGCCGGTGCGGGGCGAGCCCGTCCGCTTCCGCACCTGCCATGACGTGACGCTCTGGCCGTTGACCGTCGATGCGGTGCGCCTCTCCGGCCTGCCGCTCACCGCGCCCGCGAATCCGCGTGCCGCGGGCGCCGTCGCCTGCCTCCGACTGACCTTGAAGACCGCCTCGCCCGACCTGCCGATGGCGGAGCTCGGCCTCGACCGGCTGCGGCTGCATCTCCGCGGCATCGGCCCGGCGGCCGCCCAGCTCCACGAATTGCTCTGCACCGCCACCCTCTCCATCGCCCTCGCCGATGGCCCGGCCGATGCGCGCCCGACCATCCTCGGCGCCGGCGCGCTGCAGCCCGGCGGCTTCGAGGCGGAGGAGGCGGCCCTGCCCTGGCCGCACCGTGCCTTCGCCGGGTATCGGCTGCTGACCGAGTTCTTCGCCTTCCCGGAGAAATTCCTCTACCTCGACCTCGACGGGCTCGATGCCCGAAGCCTCGTCCAGAAGGGCGATCGGCTGGAGGTTTTCATCTACCTCTCCCGCTCCATGCCGGAGCTGGAGCGGACGCTGACGGCGGAAAATTTCGCCCTGTCCTGCACGCCCGCGGTCAACCTCTTCCCGCAGCGCTGCGAGCCGATCGCCCTCGACGGCACCCAGTCCGAGTGGCTGGTGGTGCCGGATGCCCGTCGCCCGACCGCGCTCGAAGTCTATGCCGTGGAGCAGGTGCGGGAGAGCCGCGCCGACGGCACCCGCCGCTTCGTCCTGCCCTTCCACCGGCTCGGCCGCGCCGATGCCGAGGGCGAGGCTGCGGAGGCGCACTACATCGCCAGCCGCCGCCCGGCGCCGCCCTCGCTCGGCGGCACGGAGACGCTGCTCAGCCTACGTGATGCCGCCTTCGACCCGCATCGCCCGGCCGATGGCGTGCTGACGGTGGAGGCGCTCTGCTGCAACCGCGACCTGCCGAGCATGCTGCCCTTCGGCGGCGGCCAGCCGCTGCTGCGCATCGCAACGGGCGGCTCGCCCGCCGCCTTTGCCGAGGCGCTCTCGCCGCCGACCTCGACGCTCCGCCCTAATCTCCGCGAGCGCGGCGCCTGGAAGCTGATCTCGCATCTCGCGCTGAACCACCTCTCCGTCAGCGGCGGCGAGGCCGGGGCGCTGGCGCTGCGCGAGATGCTCCGCCTGCACGACCTGCGGGACAGCGCCGAGAGCCGCTCCTCGCTGGCCGCGCTGCTCGCCGTCGATGCCAGGCCCGGCGTCGCCCGGCTGCCGGGCGGCCGGCCCGGCGCGCTGGTGCGCGGCCTCGACGTCACGCTGACCTATGATGCGCAGCGCTGGCAGGGCGGCGGCCTCTACCTGATGGCGGCGATCCTCGAGCGCTTCCTCTCGCTCCAAGTCTCGGTCAACGCCTTCGTCCGTACCGGCGTCGCGCTGCGTGGCCGCACCGGCCATGTCGCGCAGTGGCCGGCGCGGAGCGGGACGCGGGCGCTGCTGTGAACCTCCTGCCGCCACCCATCCGCCCGCTGCCCGCCGCGCCGAGCGCCCTGCTGCTGCAGGAGCCGACTCGCTTCAGCCTTGACCAGGCGGCGTACCTGCTGGCCCCGGGCGGCGACGTGCTGGCGCTGCGCTACCGCACCGTGCTCCGCCTCGGCTATCCGGAGGGCGAGATCGGCCCGCCCCGTGCCGATGGGCGGCAGCTCCCCGTCACCACCTTCGGCCTGGTCGGCGCCGGGGGCGTGCTACCGCGGCATTTCACTGCGTTGGTCGGGACGGAGCAGCGCAAGCGGTCGGAGGCGCTGCATGCCTTCCTCGATCTCGGCGCCTCGCGCTTCACCGGCCTCTTCGTCAAGGCGGGCGACAAGTACCGGCCGACGCGGGACCCGACGCCGGTCGAGCGGGCGCTCGCTGCCGTCATCGGCCTCGCCACGCCGCATCTCGAAGGGCGGCTTGGCCTCGACCTGCCGCGGCTGCTCTACCATGCCGGCAACCTGGCCTCCCGCAGCCGCTCCGCGGCCCGGCTGCAGTCGATGCTGGAGGAGGAGACGGGCCTCCCGGTCCGCATCGAGGAATTTGCCGGCGGCTGGATCCGCCTGCCGGCCAGCGAGCGGACCAGGCTTGCGGGCGGCGGCCGCGGCCGCATGATCGGCGGCCAGCATGCGGTGCTGGGCCAGGGCGCCGTTGCCGGGGCCGAGACCTGGGACAGCCAGGCCCGCTTCACCATCCGCATCGGCCCGCTGGACCGGGAGCGCTTCGAGGCCATGCTCCCCGGCACGCCGCAGCATGACCGCGTGCTCGCCCTCGCCCGCCTTTTCGCCGGGCTCGACACCAGCTTCGCCGTCGCCCCGGTGCTGGCGGCAGGGGCGATCCCGCCTCTCGCCCTCGGCCGGGGGCGGCTCGGCTGGTCCTCCTGGCTCACCGCCCCGCGGCCGCGCCGGCGCGACGGCACAGAGCCGCGCTTCGAGGGCAGCCTCGTCACGGCGAAGTGAGGTTCATGACAGACACCGCCAAGCGGCACCGAAGCTGGGATGTGTCCCATGGACCATAAGGTGCACCGTAAAGCAACAATGTGCGGGTCGGTTGATTTATACTATCATACCGCGGGCGAACGGAGGCCTCTCATGACGCGTTTGGCGACGACCCTGCTTCTCCTCGGGACGGCGGCGTTGCTGACCCCTGGCCAGGCCGGGGCCCAGCGCAGCCAGATGGAGAATCCAAGCGCGCGGGAGCTGATCGAGCAGCTCCAGCCCGGCGCCACCCGGGGCATCCGCATCCCGGGCCAGCAGCCGCCCTCGGCGCCCGCTGTCCCCGCCACGCCGGCGGCGCAGCGCACCACCACCGCGCCGCCCGGCACGGCCGCCGCCTCGATCATGCTGCGCTTCGCCACCGGCTCCGCCACGCTGACGCCGGAGGCCGAGCGCAGCCTCGACGAGCTCGGCCGTGCCCTCGCCTCGCCCGACCTGGCGCCCTACCGCTTCCGCATCGAGGGCCATACCGACACGGTCGGCAACCCCGAGTCGAACCAGGCCCTCTCGGAGCGCCGCGCCTTCGCGGTGCGGGACTACCTGACCTCGCGCCATGGCGTCAGCGCGGCCCGGCTGGAATCGATCGGACTCGGCGAGAGCCAGCCTCTGGTCGCCACCCCGGACGAAAGCGCGGAGGCCCGCAACCGGCGCGTCCAGATCATCAATCTCGGCAGCTAGTCCTGCCATACCCCGCAACACCCAAATCGAGAAAGCACCCGCACCATGGCCCGGCTTCCCGTGCTGGCCTGCTTCGCAGCCACGCTCGCCCTCACCCTTCCAACCATGTCCAGCGCGCAGAGCGACAGCGCGGCGCAGTCGCTGATCGACCGGCTGAAGCCCTCGGGCAGTTCCGGCACCCGCGGCATCCGCCTGCCGGGCGAGGCGCCCGCCGCCCCCGCCCCGGTCGCCGCTCCGGCCCCGGTCTGGAGCGCGCCGGCCCGTCCCGCCGCCCCGGTGCAGGAGCAGGCCGCCACCACCCGGCCCGTGGCGCCGCGCACCGCCCCGCGCGAGACGACGGCGGATGCGCCCTCGGTCTCCATCACCGTCACCTTCCAGACCGGCTCCGCCGTGCTGACGCCGGAGGCTGAGCGTGCCCTCGCCCCGCTCGGCCGGGCGCTGGCCTCGGCGGATCTCGCGCCCTACCGCTTCCGCATCGAGGGCCATACCGACACGGTCGGCGACGCCGCGGTGAACCAGGCCCTGTCCGAGCGCCGCGCCGCCGCCGTGCGCGACCACCTCGCCCGCGTCTATGGCGTGCCGGACAGCCGCATGGTCGCGGTCGGCTTCGGCTCCGCGCAGCCGCTGGTGCAGACGGCGCCGCAGGTGAACGAACCGCGGAACCGCCGCGTCCAGGTCGTCAACATCGGCAACTGAACCACCCATGGCGGGGACCGAGGACGATACGGTCAGGCTCCCCCGCACGGGCCAGGCGCGGCCTTGCCGCGCGGGGCTGATGCGGGGCGCGGCCATGCTGGGGGCGCTCGGCGCGGCGGCCGCGGCCTGGGCCTGGATTGGAGCGGCGCCCACGCCATCGGTGCCGCCCGCCCCGGCGACGCCGCCGCCCGCCAGCGCCGCCGCCCCCGCGGTGCCGCTGCTGGCCGAGGCAGAGCTGATCGCCCTGCTCCCCGACCGCCCGAGCCTCCTCCGGCTGCGCGAGAACCCCCGCGTCTTCGTGCTGCTCTTCCCGAGCCTTGCCGCGCAGGGCGCGACGTTGAACCGTGCCGCGGCGCTGGTGGAGAAGGCCGGGCTCCCGCGCGACCGGCTGCTCGACGGCGTCGAGCTGGCCGCCGCCATCGCGCGCACCGGCGACACGCCAGAGACCTGGTATCTCGGCCATGACTACCGCTCGGCCGATCTCGCCCGCTTCTTCGCCCTTGCCGAGCGCGACCGCGTGGCGCTGACCGAGGCCGAGCTGTGGCTGCGCGAGCAATTCGTCACCGCCCTGGCGCTCGCGGGCTCCGGCCCCTTCGCCTTCGTCTCCGTGGCCAATCCGGGCGGGCAGCTGGATGCGGCGATGCGCAACGCCGTGCTGCGACACGAGATCGGCCATGGTCACTACTTCACCCTGCCAGGCTTCGCCGAGCATGTGCGGGCGGTCTGGCAGAACGGCTTCACCGCCGCGGAGCGCGCCGCCTATCGCGCCTTCCTCGGCCGCGAGGGCTACGACACCGGCAATGAGGAGCTGATGGCCAATGAGGCCATGGCCTACACGCTCTTCACGCCCGACCCGCGCCTTTTCTCGCCGGGCCTCGTCGGCCTGCCGGCGGCAGCGGTCGAGCGGCTGCGGGAGCTGCTGCGCAACGGCCTGCCGCTGCCCTGACCAGCGTCAGCGCCGAGCCACCGTCTCCACCAGCACCGCCTGCACCGCGACACGGCCCTTCTGCTGCTGCGCCGCCTTCAGCGCGGTGCCCAGCGCCCGGAGATAGTCATCCGCCTTCTCCACCACCGGCCGCCGCTGGGCGAAGACCGGCCGGTCCGAGGTGAAGACGAGCACCAGGTCGGTGCCGAAGGGCTCATCCACCTCCCAGCCGGGAAAGCTGCCGGTCGGGTCGCCGAGGCGCACCTGCGCATTCGGCGCCTCGGCGCGCGACGGCACCAGATGCGCCACCTCGCCCGACTGCATCAGGTAGCTGACATAGAGCTGGCTCGGATAGGGCGGCATGCTGACCGAGAGGCGCAGCAGCTCCCCCTTCGCCAGGGGCGAGTTGCCGATGATGTCGGCCTGCGGCCCGGCATCCGGCGCGGCGAGATAGGGCCGCACCATGTCGAGCGCGCCGCAATAGGGCCCGCTGAAGCTGCGGAGCTGCATCTGCACCGCCTCCGGCGGCAGGCCCCGCGAGGCGACCTGTTGGCGCAGGGCAGCCTCGTCGTCGCGGCGGAGGATGCCGGTGACGGTGAGGCTCGTCCCGGTGGACGACCAGGAGATCAGGCTGCACGGCGTCTCCGCCATCGCGGCCCCGGCGGCGGCGAGGTCGGCGCGCAGCATCTCCGCCTGCCGCCGCGCCTCGTCGGCAGCCTGCTCGCGGCGCATCGCCTCCTGCTGCCGGGCGGCCTCGGCGGCCTGCTGCTGGCGGGCGGCCTCGTCGCGCCGCGCCGCCTCCTCCCGCGCCCGCCGCTCCAGCTCCGCCTGGGTGTCGACGGCCGGGGTTGTCCCGGCGGCGGTGGCCTGTGGGGCGACGGGCGGCGGCGGCGTGGGTGCCTGGGCGATGCCTGCCTTCTCCCGCGCATCCTGCTCCGCGGCGAGGCGAAGCTGCTCCAGCCGCTGCTGCTCCGCCTGGCGGCCGTCGCCCCCGCTGCCGAAGAGGAAGAAGGCCGCGATCCCCGCCGCGGCGAGTGCTCCCGCCCCGCCGGCGATCAGACCGACCGGGGCCTTGCCGGTGGGTGCGGGCGGCGGCGAGGCCGGCGATGCTGCGGCCGGCCGCGGCACCGGGGCGGCGGGTGCGACGGTGCCGACCAGCGTCGCGTCGCTGTCGAGCCCCGGCAGCCGCCCGGCATCGGCGAAGCCGCCCGGGGCCGAAGCCGGCGCCGTCGAGGCCGCACGGATTGCCGCGGCGAAGGCGGCGGCGTTCGGGTAGCGATCCTCCGGCCGCTTCGCCAGCGCGGTGGCGATTACCGCGTCGAAGGCCTGCGGCGCCGTGACGGAGAGCTTCGAGGGCGGCGGCGGGTCGGTATGCAGCGCCTTGTGCATTACTGCCGAGAAGGCGCCCTCGAAGGGCTTCTCCCCGGTCAGCAGCTGGTAGAGCATCACCCCGGCCGCCCAGATATCGGCCCGCGCATCCACCGTCTCGCCGCGCAGCTGCTCGGGCGCCATGTAGCTGGGCGTGCCCATCACGGTGCCGATTTGGGTCATCGAGGAATTCTCGAGCCGGGCGATGCCGAAATCGGCCATCTTCACCGTGCCGTCCCCGCCCAGCATGATGTTGCCCGGCTTGATGTCCCGGTGCACCACGCCGCGGCCGTGCGAGTAGGCGAGCGCCGCCAGCACCTGCTCCATGATCCGGACGATCTCGGCGACGGGGAAGCGCTCCTTCCGGTCGAGCCGGTCCTTCAGCGAGCCGCCCTCGACCAGCTCCATGACGATCCAGGCCGTCTCGGCATTCTCGCCATAGTCGTAGACGCCGACGATGTTTGGATGGGCGAGCCGTCCGGCCGCCTGCGCCTCCCGCCGGAAGCGGCTATGCGCCTCCACCCCCTCCGGGTCGCCCGGCGGCGGCCGCTTCACCACCTTGATCGCGACACGCCGCTCGATATTGCGGTCGAGCGCATCATAGACGGTGCCCATGGCGCCGCTGCCCAGGGTGCCGCGCAGCTCGTACTTCCCGGCGATCTCGTTCGGAATCATCCGCCCAGCAACCTCGAGGCTTTTCGCATCCGCCCGGCGGTCGACTCATGCCGGGCGGGATATCATCTTACAGCCTGTGCGCGGATTGCGCCTCCGCCGATTGCACCGGAGCGGCACGACGCCCATCACCGATCAGCGCAAAGGGTGCCCAGTAGAAGGGATGGCCGAAGGCCTCCGGCAGCCGCTTCCCCGCCTCGTCCAGCAGCAGGAGCTGCGCACCCCGCAGCGACGCCGCCGAGGAGGCACCGGCCTGCTGCCGCCGCAGCGAATCGGCGACCGTCAGTGCCGCCGCCGCATCGTCGACGGCCCAGTGCGTCACCATCAGCCCGCGCGCCCCGGCATAGAAGAAGGCGCGCGCCAACCCCGACAGCGCCTCGCCACCCCCCGCGCCGCCCGGCCCTCCCGTGTTGCAGGCGGAGAGGATGATGAGGTCGGCGTCGAGCTTCAGCCCGAGCAGGTCGCTCGCCTTGACGAAGGCTGAGTCCGCATCCGCCGCCCCCGCCTTGGCCGAGACGACGATCGAGGGCTCCTGCAGGCAGGACAGCTCGCCCGGCAGCAGCGCATGGGTCGCCAGGTGGATGATCCGGCGCTGGCCGAGATCGGCCGCCTTCAGCGAGGCCGCGGTGAATTCCGCGCCGAGCCGGATGTCCTGCGGCCGCGCCCCGGTCAGCCGCTCCGCCTCCTGGACCTCGATGCGGGTGCCCGGCAGCCGCACCAGCCCCGCCGCCAGCCGCGCATCGGCGGCGCAGCGGTCGACGGGGAAGCTGCGAATGAGCTGCGCCGGCGTCGGCGGCACGAAGTCGCCGAAGCCGGCATAGGGCAGCGGCGCCGCGGAGCCGAGCCCCGCCCCGCGCAGCGTCACCAGCGTCTGCGGCGAGGGCACATGCACGATCGCATGCCGGCGGATCAGCCAGGGCGCCACACCGAGCGCCGCCGGATCGGCCGGCCCGGTCAGCAGCATGCCGAAGGGGATGCCGAGCAAAGGCCCGTCCGGGACGACGATGAGCGTCTCCGCCCCCTGGAGCGGCCCGGCCAGCGCGGCCAGCAGCCCGGCATGGAGCGCCTGCGCCGGCGCCGGGTCGAACCGCCCCGGCCGTCCGCCCGCATCGACGGTGCCGGCGCGCAGCGCATTCACCAGCCGCCCGGCCTCCGCCTCGGTGAGGCTGGAGCGCGCCGTATGCACCTCGCCGCCGCGCACCATCAGCACCCAGCTGTGGCTGCGGCCGAGCAGCATGGTGACCAGCGCTTCCTTCGGCCCGAGCGCTGCCGCGACGGCATCGGCATCGACCGAGCTGAGCAGCAGCTGCCGGTAGCCCGGCGCCGCGGCGGCCACCACGCTCTCCGCCTCCGCCCGCGCCTGCTGAGCGGCGGCGATGCGGGCATCGAGCCCGGCCGTGCCGGTATCCCGCTCGACGAAGAGCGCGCGCAGCGCCTGGTCGGCATCCTGCAGCTTGCGCACCGCCTCGGCGACGCGCGCATCGCCCGCCGCCGCGCCGATCCGCGCGCTCGCCTGCTGGACGAAGCGCACGGTGTTGCTGCGCTGGGCGAGCTGCGCCGCGGCGAAGGCCTCCTTGCGCAGCGCCGGGGCGTCCGCGGGCCGGGCCCTGGCCTCGGCATCGAGCGCGTCGAGATAGGGCAGCACCAGGTTGATCGGCAGCGCGATCTGCCGGGCCCGCAGGATGGCCGCGCCGGCGCGGAAGGCCGTCAGCGCCTCCTCCCGCCGCCCCGCCGCCGCGCGCCGCGCGCCGTTGAGGAAGAGCGTGACCGCCTCGGGCCTTTCGCCCGGCGCAGCGATGGAGAAGCGCTGCGCCGCGGCCTCGAGCTGCCGCGTCGCCGCATCGTCCCGCCCGAGCGAGATCGAGGCGCCCGCCTCCGTCCGCAGCGAGCGGGCCACCAGCAGCCCGTTCTCGAGGCCGGTCTGGCGCAGCAGCCGGCGGCTGTCGGCGATCAGCGCCGGTGCCGCCGCCCGCTCCTCGCCGCGGGCGACGGTGCGCGCCAGGTAGCGCCGCACCTCGGACAGGCCGAGCATGGCGGAGACCGCCGCCGGGTCCGTCACCAGCCCGCCGCCCTCGGTGCCGCGCAGCAGGCTCGGCGGGATGAGCGCCGCATAGAGACCCTCTGCCTCCCGCAACCGGGCGAGGCCAGCCATGTCCTCGCCGTCGCGCAGCAGCGAGAGCGCCTGGTAATGCGCCAGCCGGGCCCGCGCGACCGGGTCGCCGGCGCGTTCGGCGAGCGGCATCGCGCGCGTGAAGAGCGCCGCCGCCTCCTGCCCGCGCCCCTGGTTCGACAGGTTGAGCGCCAGGTGGATCAGCGCCGTCACCGTATCCGGACTGTCGCGGCCGAGCACCCGCTCCTGCAGGGCGAGGGCCGCGCGGTAGGCATCCTCGGCGGCGGCGAAATTCTCCGCCTGGTTCAGCTCCCGCCCGAGAGTCATCAGCTCGTCGTAGCGGCCCACGTCATTGGCGCTGAAGGCTTCCGCCGATAGCCGCCGCACCGCGATCTCGAGCGCGGCCGAGCGCGCCTGCCCCGCCGTGCCGGCCGAGACGCGGCCGGTCGCCAACCCTTCCATCACCGGCGCCGCCGTCGCCACGCCATCGGCGAGCACCGGCCCGTCCGACCCGGCGGCGACCAGCGCCACATGCGGCCAGCCGCCGTTCTTGCGGGTGCAGGCCAGCAGCCGCGCCGGCACGCCGCCCGCAAGCGTCGTCGCCTGCGGGGCGGCGCAGGTGACGCGCTGGTCGAGCCAGGTGCGCCACAGCCCGCCCGAGGCCAGCGCGTCGAGCTGCGCCGCGTCGCCCGGCCCGCGCAGCTGCAGCACGCGCGCCGCCGGCTGGGTCCAGCCGCCGCAATAGACGTCGCGGCTGCGCAGCACCGGCAGGTCGGCCGGCAGCACCGAGCCGCCCTGGGCCGAGCAATCCTCGCCCCGCGCATCCTTCCCGGCGGGCTCGACCGGCCCGGTACCCGGCGTCTTGGCGAGATAGGCGCTTTCCGGCGGCCGCGTGCAGCCGAAGAGCGCGAGCAGCAGCAGCAGCGAAAGGCGGTGCATGGTGCGGCTCCGGCTCATTCGTCGTCCTCCTCGCCGATATTCGGGATCAGGACATCGGTGAGGTTGATGCGGTTGTTCTCGATGGTGAAGCGCGCCTGGTCCGTCGGCCGCGGCGGCAGCACCTGGATGGAGGGCGGCACGACGCAGTTGATCGACCCGATGACGCAGCTGTTGAAGCGGTAGCGCTGCAGCGAGTTGGGGGCGATCGGCCGGGTGACGTCGGCGAAGCGCGCCGCCTCCGCCCCGGCCGAGCCACCCAGCGTGCCGAACAGCGTCGCCCCGCCGGCCGCGCCATGCACCGCGAGCCGCCCCGCGGTGACGTTGCCGGAGACGCTGCCGCCATCGACCAGCAGGAAGACGGCCGACCGCCCGGCATTGACGTTCAGCACCACCGGCCCCGCCGCGGTCGTCTGGTTCGGCAGGCCGAAGGCGCCCGGGCCCTGCGCGCCTGGGGCGCTTCGCACCTGGGTCGGTTGCTGGTTCGCCGTCACGCCGGCGATATCCGGCCGGACGATGCCGAGCGGGTTGCGCTCCGGCGCCAGCCGCGTGTCGAACAATACCGCCGGCAGCGGCGCACCGCGCGGCATCACCAGGGTCGGCCCGAGATTGACGACGCCACCCGGCGCGGCGAAGAGCAGCGCCGTGCCGATGCTGGCGTTGACGCCATTCGTCGTCATGCCGCTGGAGCCGTTGGTGGCGCCATAGGCGGCCGGGTCGGCCCGTCCCGCCTCGAAATCCCCGGTATCGGCATCGAGGGTGAGGCCGCCGAGCGTCATCGCGCCGCCGGACACCACCCGGACCTGCCGGCTGGCGCGCAGGCTGCTCGCGCCGATGCTGCCCGCGCCGCCCGCCGTCAGCTCGATATCGCCGGCGGTCGAGGCCAGGCTGCTCCGCAGCACGGCGAGGCTGCCGCTGCCGGCCGCCGCCGCCAGCCGCCCTGGGGTGGTCAGCGTGGTGTCCGTCAGCGAGATCCCGCCCCCGGCTGCGAGGCCGAGCGCCGTCGCCCCGCTGCCCACGGCATTCCGCAGCGTCACGCCGCCGGCGTCGGAGCGGAGCGAGAGCGCGCCGCCCATGCTGCGCAGCACCGCCCGGGTACCGCTGCCCGCGTCGGTGACGAGCAGGTCGCCCGCCCCGCGCAGGCTGACATCCCCGCCGCCCGTCACGCTGCCGCGGGTCTGGGTCAGTCGCCCGGCTGAGGCAGTGATCGCCAGCGGGCCGCCCGCCGCCAGAACCGCATCGGCCAGCACGGCATCCCCCGTCGCGCTCGCCGCGGTCATCGCCCCGCCGGACTGCAACTGCACCGTCGTCAGGGCGAGGCCCTGCCCGGCTGCGAGCGTCATCGCCCCGCCCGCCGTCACGGTTGAGCCGTCGAGGGAGACGGCGCCCGCTGCCTGCGCCGTCAGCGACCCGCTCGTCGCGGCAAGGCCCGTGCCGGTCGCCCGGATGCCTCCGCCGCCCGTGGCCACGCCGAGATCGGTCGCGGCGAGCAGCACCGCGTCGGTCAGGGTCACGTTCCCCGTGACGGTCGAGAGGCCGAGCGCCCCGCTGCGCGCGGTCAGCCGCGGCGCATCCCGGCCATCGGCCGCCGCCACGATGCCCGTCGCCGCCTGGAGGGTGGTGCTCGCCCCGCTCAGGCTGCCGCCTTGCTGGCTGATGCCGCCGGTCCGCGCCGTCAGCGCGAGTGCGCCGCCCGCCGAGGCGGCGCTGCCATCGAGGCCGATGGTCCCCGTCGCGGCCAGGATGCCGAGGCCACCCGCCTGCGCCGTCAGGACCGAGCCAGCCGCGCCGACGCTGCCCTGGGCGGTGACAGTCGCATCCCGCGCGGCCTGGAGGGTCGAGCCGGTGAGGAGGATGCCTCCTCCGGCGGTCGCGGTGAGGCCTCCGCCCGTCGCGGTGAGGCTAGAGCCACCGATGGCCGTATCGCCCGCCGAGGTCAGCACCATGGCGAGGCTCGCCGTGCCAGTGACGACATCGAGGCCGAGCCGCCCCGCCGCCGTCAGCGCGAGGTCGCCGCCCGCTGCCAGCCGGGTCCGCAGCAGCATCGCATCGGCCCCCGCCGTCGTCAGGCCGATGGCGCCGCCCGCCTGGATGGTCGCATCCGTCAGGCCGATCCCCGCCGCCGCCTGTAGCACTGCCGCATTGCCCGCCGTGAGGCTCGACCGGCCGATGGCGATCGCCCCGGCATTGGCTGTCACGCCCAGATCCCCCGCCGCCGCCAGGGCCGCCCCGGTGATGCCGATGCCGCCTGCGGCAGTCCCCAGGCTCAGCGCCCCGCCGGTCGCGCCGAGGCTCGCCGTCGGCCCGCCGTCACCCGTCACCGCAATGCCGAACCCGGCCTGCGCCGCGAGCGTACCGCCGGCGAGGCTGCCGCGCCGCTGGCTAATCCGGCCCTGCCTCGCGCCCAGCGTCAGCGCCCCGCTGGCCGAGGCCGCGCCGGTATCGAAGCCGATATCGCCCGTCGTCGCGGTGACGCCGAGATCGCCGCCGAGGGCCGCCAGGGTCGTGCCCGTCACGCTGACGCCGGCCTGGGCAGCGAGGCTAACGGCAAGGCCCGCGACGAGGCTCGAGCCGGTGACGGCGATTCCACCACCCGCATTCGCGTCGAGCGCCCCGCCCGTCGCGGTGAGGCTCGAGCCGGCAATGCTCGTGGCGCCGCCCGACGCCAGCGCCACGGACGTCCCCGCGATGCCGCTGGCCGAGGCCAGGCGGAGCGTTCCGGCCGTCGCCGTCAGAGCGAGGCCCGTCGCCGCACTCACCCGCGCCCCGCTGAGCGCGACATCGCCCGCGCTGCTCGTCAGGGTGAGGCTGCCCGTCCTCGCCTGCAGCACCGCGGCCGCGCCGCCGTCATTCGTCACCGTGATCCCGGTCCCGGCCGATGCGGTCAGGCTGGCGCCGGCCAGGCTGCCGCGCCGCTGGCCGATGCTCCCACCGGGCGCGGCCAGCGTCAGCGCGCGGCCGGCGGCGAGCATGCTGGTGTCGAGCGCGATGGAGCCCAGCGTCGCCGTGACGTCGAGCGCGCCACCCTCCGCCGACAGCGTCGAGCCGACGGTGCTGATATCCAGCGCGTCCGTCGTGACGCTGGCATCGCCCGCCTTGGCGATGAGGGTCGAGCCGGCCATGACGGCGCCCTGCTTCGCCGCGACGGAAAGTCCGGCGCCGCCGGTCAGGCCGGAGCCATCGACGGTGATGGCGCCCGCCGTCACCAGCCCGGCCGCGACCGTCGCCATGCCGGTGGCGGCTGTCAGGGTCGAGGCGCCGATCGTCACGTCCCGATCCGCCTGCAGCACGATCGCGCCGCCCGCCTGCACTGTCGTGGCGTCGAGCCCCATGGTCCCGGCGCCGGAGGTCCAGAGCTGGCCGCCGGTGGCCTCCAGCGTGCTGGTGCCGACTTGCAGGGCCCGGTTCGCGCTCAGCCGGATATCGCCCCTGGCCCTCAGCACGCTTCCCGAGACCGCGAGCGGCCCCTCCTGCCCGCCGAAGCCGGAGGCCACGACCCGCAGGTCGCCGCCCGCCGTCACGGTCGAGCGGTTGATGCCGATGCCGGCCGGCCCGGCGAGGTCGAGGGCGCCCGTCGCCAGGGTGATCGCGCCGCCGGCCGTCAGCACCGCCCCGGTCAGCTGGACCGGCCCCATATCGGTGCCGAGGCTGATGGTCGTGCCGGCCTCGATGGTGCCGCTGACATCGATCTGCCCGTATGGCGGCGCGCCGACGCCCGCCGCCAGACCCTGCTCGATGGCAAGCTCCGCAGCCCCTGCGGCGACGATGCTCCCGGTCACCGCGAGATTGCCGAAATCCGTGACGGCGAGCCGGATCGACCCCGCCGTCGTCACCAGGCCGCTGACGGTGTAGCCAACGCCGCGGATCAGGCTGCCGACCGCGGCTCCGCCGATGCTGGCCGCACCGAGCGTGGCGAAGCGGTTGCGCTCGCCGAGCGTCACCGCCCCGCCCGACTGCAGCCGGAGCGTGCCGGCCCGGACCAGCGCGCCGCTTTCCTGCGTGATGGTGCCGCCGGAGATGAGCGAGAGGGTCCCCGTCGCCGTCACGCCGCCCGGCGCGTCGAGGCCGCCGATCGACGCCACCGCATTCGCCAGGCGCAGATCGCCCGCCTGGCGAATGGTGACATCGGCGCCGCTCACCGCATTCGGCAGGAAGCTGTTGCCGGCATTGTCGAGGATGACGTTGCCCGCCGCCGTCGCGCGCAGCACCGGCACGGTGATGGCGCCGTCGCTGCCGAGGATCGCGCCGGTGGAGAGGAGTTCGAGCGCCTGCACCCGCGCTATGGTACCCTGCAGGTCGACTGCGCCGCCGAGGGTGATCATCCCGGCCGTCGGCATTGTCGGCCCCGCCATGCCGCCGATGCGGAGCAGCGCCGCTGCCCTCGCATCCGGAGGCGTGCCGCCGCCGACCAGCGCAAGTTCCGCACCGTCGAGGGAGAGCGTCCCCGCCGCGCCCCCGATGCCGCCGAGGATGATCGCTTGGCCCTGCGTCTCCGGCAGAATCTCGATCAGGCCCGAGGGCGCCCGCACCGCCCCGGTGATGGCGAAGTCGTCGCCGCGCAGCGTGATGCTCTTCCCCTCGCCGACCAGGATGCCATCCGGCCCGGCCCCGGCATCGCCGGCCGTCCCGCTTCCCGCGGCGACGCCCATCGCGCCGGAGAAGCCGTTGCGCAGCCGCAGATTCCCTGGCGTGACGAGGCCCGCCAGCCCGCCGATGTGGTTGGCCCCGCCGCCCGGATCGAGGTGAATATCCGCCCCCGCCGTCGCCGCCAGCACCGGCACCACCAACCGCGTCCCGGCCTGCTGCGTGATGCCATCGCGCGCCAGAAGCTCGAGCCGCCCGACCTTGGCATTCGCCCCGTTCACCGGGTCGGCAAGATCGATCGACCCGGCGATGCTGACGCTGGAGAAGTCGCTGCCGCCATCCGTGGTATCGGCCCGCCCGAACCGCAGCCGCCCCGCCGCACCCACCGGCAGCAGGCCGAGCTCCGCGCTGTCGAGCGTCACCGTGTTCGCGGCACCCGTCCCGGCTGCTCCGCCGAGCACCAGCGCCACGCTGCCGTCCCGGACATAGGGCGACAGGCTGACCGTGCCGCCCGGCGCCGCAAGCCCGGCGGCCAGGGCGAAGTCATCGGCGAAGAGCCGCAGCTCCCGCCCGCTGCCGGCCCGCACTGGCCCGCTGATCCGCAGCAGCGGCCCGGTGCTCGCCAGGGTGAGGTCGCCGCCCGCGGTGAAGCCGGCGATGCTCCCGATAAAATTGCCTGCGGCCCGGTCCGCCAGCACGCTTGCCGACGAGATACCGTTCAACAGGGTGAGGCTGCCGGCCGCCGCGCCGGTGAGCAACGGCGCGACGATCCGCCCGCCACCGATCTGGGTCACGTTGCCGCTGGCGCCGAGGGTGAGCGAGGTCGCGGCCGAGATCAGCCCGCCATCCTGCGTGATGTCGCCGCCGCCGGCCTGCAACGCGATCGCCGCCCCGCCGCTCACCGTGGTGCCGGTGAGCGTGACCTTCCCGGCCTCCGCCCTTACCGTCATCGCGCCATCCGCATGCAGGGTCGCGTCTGCCGCCGTCACGTCCCCGCTTGCCGCCGTCACCGTCAGCGTGCCGCTGGCCTTGGTGGCGCTGCCGCTCGCCGCGGTGAAGCCAGTGACGCCAGGCGCGCCGGCGCTGCCGCCGGTGATGTCGAGGTTGCTGCCCTCGATCAGTCCGGCCTGGGAGATCAGGGTCCTGCCGGTCAAGGTCACCGCGCCGCCCAGGATGCTGGCGCCGGCGCCGTTGAAGACCTGGGCATCCGCCGTCAGCGTGATCGCGCCCGCCGATCCCGCTCCGCGGCTGTCGATCGTGCCGCGGTTGCTGATCAGCGAGGTCGTGGAGGTGACGAAGATCGGCCGGCCGTTGCTGACCAGGCGGCCATCGATGCCGACCGTGCTCCTGGCGGCGAGGCGCAGCTCGGCCGAGGCATCCGCCGCGGCATCTGTCCCGGCGGTGATGGCGATACCCGACTCGACGCTGATACTGCCGTTGCTCGCGGTCACGCGCGCGGTGCGGCCGGCGGTCACGTTGCCGCGGATGGTGCTGCTGCCGCTGCCACTGAGCGTCGCATCGCGCCCCGCCGTCACGCTGCCTGTCGCATCGACGCCGACGATGCCGGCTGCCGTCAGCACCACATCCCGGCCGGCGGAGAGCGCGTTCCGCGCGACGTAGCTTCCGCCGGCATTGACCAGCAGGTCGCGCGCCGCCCGCACCTGGCCGTCGACAACCATCGGGCCATCCGCGTCGAGCCGAATGTCGCGCCCTCCCGCCAGCGTCCCGGTGTCGAAGCTGCCCTGGGAGGCAACCGAGCCGCCAGTGACGATGATGTCGCCATGCAGCCCGCTCGTGTCTCCCGCCCGCAGGGTTGCCAGGGCCAGGACCGAGACGCCCGGCGCGCCGCCGGTCAACGTCACATCGCCATTGCCTGCCTCCACCAGCACCGCCGTCGATGGAGCCAACGGGTCGCCGATGGTCAGCCCGAGCCCGCGCAGCGAGACATTCCCCGCGCCGGCCGCCACGACGTCGCCGCGCACGTTCAGGCTGCGTGCGCTGAGCAGGGCGATGCCACCGTCGCTTACCCGGATGCCAGCCGCGCCTATGTCCTCAATCAGGTTGACCGGGCCACCCGTGCCGTCCACCCGGTCGAGCGCGAAGCCGTCGGACGCCACGCCCGTCACCACCGGCACCGTCACCACGCCACCACTCTGCGACACGCGCTGGGCGCGGAGGTCCAGCACCGCCGCGCTGCCCGGCGCCACGTCGCCCGCGACGACCATCGTGGTGGCCGTCGTCGCGCTCCCGTCGGAGCCGATCCGCAGCGTGCCCGCCGCCCCCGGCTGCAGCCGCGCGATCTCGCTGCTGCTGAGGGCGAAGCTCGTACCGTCATCGGCGCCGAGCGTCACCGCCTTCGCCGCCACGGGCAACAGGTTCAGCGCCCCGAGGCTGCCGCTGCGGGCACCGATTACGGCACCCACGGACAGGTCAGCCGCCCGCAGCGTGATCGTCTGCCCGATGCCGCCCAGGATGCGCGCCTCGATGCCGAGCAGCGCCGCATTGGTGACCGCGATGTCGCCCGTGGCGCTCATCCCGATCGTCTCATCCGCCAAGCTGCCGGCGATGGTGCCGAGCTGGTTGGCGCTGGTCAGGCTGATGGACCCGCCGCTGGCCGTCGCGCTCAGCCGAGCGACTGACAGCACGCCGGCGGGCTGGCTGATCCTGCCCCCGGCGATCAGCTCGAGAGTCGGCGCCAGCGTGACGTCGGTGCTGAGGAGCAGGTCGCCCTTCGCATCGAGTACCAGCCGCCCCGCCGTCACCCTGCCGAGCGTCGCCATGTCCAGCTGCAACGCCGCCGTCAGGCCGCCGACGTCGATCCCGTTGGTGATGGAGGCGATGCGCACCTGCCCGCCCGGCCCCGCATCGATGTCGGCGAGCGCGGTGAGCGCGTCCGTCGCCAGCAGGATGCGGTTCCCGGCGTCCGGGGCGGCGAAGCCGAGCGCATTGTCGATGCGGAGGGCGGGGCCGTGCAGCGCGATCGTCGAACCTGCCCCGGCCGCGATGCCGCCGGGCCCGATCCCCATCGGCACCTCCGAGCGGATGGAGACGCCATTGCCGGCGCCGGTCGCCGTTGCCGTCACCTGCGCGATATCGTTGCCGGCCAGGCCGATCACCACCGGCCCTGCGCCCCCTGCAGCAATGAGGCTCGAGCTCCGCACCCGGCCGCCCGTCTGCTCGATGCCCCCGCCGCTCGCGCTGAGCAGCATCGTCGTGCCGGCGCTGCCGATCTCCCCAGCGAGCGTCATGGTGCCGGTGCTGGCGATCTGCACGGTGCCGCCACCCGCCGTCCGTCGTGCCTGGTCGACGCGCAGCGCCGCACCTGACGTCGTCACCGCGATATCGCCGACCGCGACCGCATCGAGCGTGCCGACCGCGTTCGCCAGGCCGAGTGTGACGGAGCCTGCCTCCATGCTGCCGTCCCTGCCGCGGATGGTGAGCGTTCCGGCGGTGACGAGGCCCGTCGGGGTTTGGGTGATCGCCCCATCGGCGCCGAGCGCAACCGTCCCGCCCGCCTGCCCGACCGCGCCCGCTAGCGAGAGCGCCCCGCCGGTGACGAGCGCCACGTCCTGCCCGACCGCCTGGGCGATGCCGAGGTCGTTGCTGCCATTGTCGAAGCGCAGCGCATTCGTCACCCACGCATCGAGCGAGCCGACGGCGTTCGCCTCGCCGAAGGCGGCGCCCGCCGCGGCGGAGGTGCCGCCGGCCGCACCGCGCACGGTCAGCGTCGTCGCCGTCACCGCGCCCCCGGTCTGCGTGATCGCCCCGCCAGCGTTGATGGTCACGGCGGCAGCGGCCTGCCCGACCGCGCCCTTCAATTCGAGCGCGCCACCGGTCGTGAGCGTCACGCCATCGCCGACCGCCTGGTTCACCGCGAGGGCGGTGCCGTCATTGACGAGGCTCAGCGCGCCGGTCGCCCGCGCATCGATTGCCCGGATGACGTTGGTCCGGTCGAGCGCGATGCTTGCCGCCGCCGTGCCCGCCGCGCCGGTCGCGTCGCGCACGACGAGGCTGTCCGCCATGACGGCGCCGCCCGCCTGCGCCAGCGCGCCGGAGACATTGAGCTGCACCGTCGCACCCGACTGGCCGACCGCGCCCTGCAAGGTCAGCGCCCCGCTCGTCGCCAGCGTCACCGTGCCGCCGACTGCCTGCGCCACGGCAAGGTCATTGCCGCCGTTGTCGAGCCGCAACCCGTTCGCGACCCGAGCGTCGAGCGTGCCGATCGTGTTCCCCCGTCCGAGCACGGCGCTCTCCGCCGGGCTCGCCCCGCCGGCGGCGCCGCGGATCGTCAGCGTCGTCGCCGTCACCTCGCCCGCCGTCTGGCTGATCGCCCCGCCGGCATTGAGGGCGACGCTTCCCCCGGCTTGCCCGACCGCGCCCTTCAGCTCGAGCGCACCGCCCGTCGCCAGCGTGACATCGCTGCCGACCGCCTGCGTCACGACGAGGCTCGTGCTGCCGTTGCTGACGCCGAGGGCGCTCAACGCCTGCGCATCGAGAGCGCCGACGGCATTGGCTCGACCGAGCGCGATGCTCGTCGCATGCCCGCTGCCGGCCGCATCGCGCACCGTCAGCGTGCCGGCCTGGACGATGCCGTCGGTCTGGGTGACGGCCCCGGTGACGTTGAGGTTGACCGCCGCGCCGGCCTGGCCGACCGTGCCCTGGAGGTCCAGCGCCCCGCCCGTCGTCAGCGTCACCGTGCTGCCGACCGCCTGGACCGCGGCGAGGCTCGTCGCGCTGCTCCGGAGCAGCAGCTCGCTCGTCACCCGGGCATCCAGGGCATCGACCGTATTCGCCTGATCGAGCTTGGCGCTTGCGGCCGGCGTCGTCCCGCCGCCCGCCCCGCGGATGGTAAGCGTGCTCGCCGTCACCAGCCCGGCCGCCGTCTGGCTGATCGCTCCGCTGGCGTTGAGGGTGACGCCCGCCCCGGCTTGGCCCACCGCCCCCTCGAGGGTGAGCGCGCCTGCCGTCGCCAGCGTCACGCTGCTGCCGAGCGCCTGCGTCACCGCGAGGCTTGTGATTCCATTCGTGAGGCTGAGCGCACCGCTCGCCGTCGCATTGGCCGAGGCGATGGTGTTCAGCTGGTCGAGCGCGATGCTCGCCGCCCCCGTCCCCGCCAGTCCGGTCGCATCGCGCACGGTGAGGCTGCCCGCCGTCACCGTACCGTCCGTCTGGCTCAGCGCACCGGTGACGTTGAGCCGGACGGCCGCGCCCGACTGCCCAACCGGGCCTTGCAGCGCCAGCGCTCCGCCCGTCGTCAACGTCACCGAGCTGCCGACCGCCTGCGCGACGATGAGGTTGTTGCCGCCGTTGCCGAGCACCAGCCCATTCGTCACCCGTGCATTCAGCGTGCCGACCATGTTCAAGCGGTCGAGCGTCAGGCTCTCCGCCCCACTCGTCCCGTCCGGCGCGCCGCGAACCGTCAGCGTCGCCGCCGTCACCAGCCCGCTGGCGGTCTGGGTGATCGCCCCATCCGCCTGGAGCGTCACCGCCGTACCCGACTGGCCGACGGCACCGCCAAGGGCCAGCGCACCGCCCGTCGTCAGCGTGACGCTGCTGCCGGTCGCCTGGGCCACGGTCAGGTCAGCGCTGCCATTGGCGAGGTTGAGCGTCCCCGTGGCCTTCGCATCGAGCGAGGCGATGGCGTTCGCCCCTCCCAGATCGATGCTCGCTGCCGCCGTCCCGGCCGCGCCCGTCGCATCGCGGATGGTGAGCGTCGACGCCGTCACCACGCCGCCGGTCTGGCTGATCGCGCCCCCGACATGGAGCCCGACCGCGGCACCGCCCTGACCGACCGCACCCCGCACCTCGAGCGCGCCAGCGGTCGTGAGCGTGACGACGGTGCCGATGGCCTTCGCCACCGCGAGATCGGCCGTGCCGTTGCGGAAACTCACCGCCCCCGACGATGCGGTCGCGTCCAGCGCAGCGACGGCATTGCTCTGGTCGAGCGTGATCGCGCCGGCACCGGAGGTCGCGGTCAGCGCCGCCGCCGTGATCGCCTTTCCGGAAGCCTGGGTGATGTCGCCCCCGGCCGCCAGCGAGAGCTCGGCTGCCGCCACGTCGATGCTTACCGCCAGCGCACCGGACCCGGTTGCGGCGATGTCGATATGCCGGGCCGTCAGCCGGCCGAAGGTCGGCGCGCCGATCTGCAGCGCGCCTGCGGTGGTGCCGCCGATATCGACATCCCTGTTGGTCGACAGCGGCGCGATCGCGATGGTCCCGCTGCTGCCGGCATCGATCGCCGCGGTTGCGGCTATCGCATCGGCGACGAGGCTGATCCGGTTCGCGGGATCCGCTGCCGCGAAGCCGACCGCATGGCCGGCAGTCAGCCCCTGCGCCGTCAGCCCGATGGTCGAGCCGCCCCCGGCGGTCACGCCGCCGGCGAGGATCGACATGACCTGGCCGGACCGCACCGCGATGCCGTTCCCGGTGCCGGTCGCCGTCGCCGTCAGGCCGGCGATCTCGTTGCCGGGCTGCGTCAGGGCGATGCTGCCGCCCGTTGCCGTCACCGCAAGGCTCCGCGCGGTGACCGCACCGTTGCTCTGGGAGATGGTGCCCCCGGCCGTGAGCGTCACGGCCGCGCCTGTCGTGCCGACGGTGCCAGCGCCGGCGCCGCCGACCGCGCCGGCCAGCGTGATCCCGAGGCCGCTGGTCAGCGACACCGCCGCATTGTCCCCGCCGCTCGTCGCCCGGCTGACGGTCAGCGCCGTGTTGCCGTTGGTGAAGGCGAGGTCGCCGGCGGATTGCGCGTTGAGCAAGCCGAGGGCATTGGCCTGCGTGAGGTCGATGCTCGCCGGCGCCGCGGCGGCGGCGCCGGCGATGGTGAGGCTGGCGCCGGTGACGGCACCCGCCGTCTGGGAGATCGCCCCGTCAACACTGAGCCAGACCGCTGCCCCGGACTGCCCGACGGAGCCCTGCAGGGTGAGCGAGCCCTTCGTCAGCAGAGCCACAGTGCTGCCCGTGGCGGCGGTGACGGTGAGGTTGCCGGTGCCGTTGTCGAAGGTCAGGCTGCCATTCACCTGGGCCGAGAGGAAGCCGACGGAATTCGCCTGGTTCAGGTTGACGAGACCCGCCGCCCCGGTTCCGTCCTTGCCGCGGATCACGAGCGTGCCCGCGGTGATGGTGGCGAGGCTGGCTTGGGTGATCGCACCATCGGCATGGAGGTTGAGTGTGTTCGTCCCGATGTTCACCGCGGTGCTGATGGTGATGTTCTGCTCCGCCTGGAGCGTCACCGTGCCGGCGACGTCGAGGTCCGAGGCCCTGACCCTGACCGTGCCGCCGCCACCCGTCGTGGCGGTGACGGTGTTGAGCGGCCGGTCGGGATCGGCCGGCGTCTCGGCATCGGCGACGACCTCGATGCTGACCGGGTCGAGCAGCAGCGTGCCGCGCCGCCCCGCCGCCGCGGCGAGGTCGACCTGCGCCGCGATGGTGAGCGCGCGCTGCCCCGACAACTCGACCAGCCCGCCATCGCCACCCCGCGCCCCGCCGCGGGCGGAGTAGCTGCCGCGCGCCACCGTCTCGGTCGTGGAGTTGACGGCGATGGTGCCGCCATTGCCCTGCCGCCGCGCATCGGCCCGCAGCCGCGCCCCCGCCTCGACGCTGGTGCGCGCGCTCATCGATTGGTTGCGCCCGACGCCGCTGGTGCCGACCAGCACCGTGCCGCCGCCCGCCCCGCCGGAGGCATCGACGCGGCCCGCCCCCGCCACCGTCGTCGCCGTGCTGCCGCGCAGCTCGACCCGCCCGCCCGGCGCAGCCGCACCGCCGCGCGCCGTCACCTGCCCCTCGACCCGGACGCCGCCGCCCTCGGCCCGCAGCGCCACCTGGCCGGTGCGCCCTGCCGCCGTATCGGCGCTGATGCGTCCGGTGTTGCGCACCAGGTCCTCGACGAGGCCCGAGGCCGCATGCGCCGTGATCAGCACCGCGCCGCCCTGCGCCTCGATAACGCCGCTGTTGGTGACGAGCGCCGTCGCCCCGCCCTCCGCAGTCCGCACCGCCTGCGTCACGTCGATGGAGAGCAGCCCGTCGCCCGCGAGGTCGAGGCTGTAGGTCTCCGCCCCGGCCAGCGCAACCCGCCCGAGCCGTGCACGGATCGTCCCCGTATTGCCAACCCTGGGTCCGACCAGCGCCGCGAGCCCGCGATCGGAGACGGTGATGCTGCCATGGTTCTCGACCTTGGCGCCGGGCTTCGGCGCACCGTCGAAGACCATCCGCCCGGCCATAAAATTCTCGTTGGTGATGTTGGCCGCGCTGGCGATCAGGCTGCCGACATTGACCTGCGCCCCCCGCGCGAAGACCATGCCCGACTGGTTGACGATGGCGACGCCGCCATTCGCCGTGATCCGCCCGGCGATCACCGACGGGTCCGGCCCGGTCACCCGGTTCAGCGTCCAGGAGGTGGCGCTCGGCTGCTGGAAGTTCACGCTGGCATTGGCGCCGACATTGAAGCCCTGCCAGTTGATCGCGGCCCGGTCGCTGCCCTGGCGCACCTGCATCGCCGTGCCGGATTGCGAGATCGCGGCCTGCCCCGCCGCCACCTGCCCACCCGTCGGCAGCGCGTTCGGTGCCACGCCCTGCGCGAGGGCGCTGGCCGCCGGCAGCAGCGCCGTCGTCCCGAGCAGCCAGGCCCGCAGCATCATCGGGCAGGTCCATGCAGCAGCGGCCATCGGCCCATTCTCCCAAAACCCGGCCGCCGGCCGGGGCAGCAGAGGCTCAGAACTTCACCAGCGTGCGGAACAGCACCACCGTCTCGTGCAGCGAGTCCGCCGCCGCGCCATCCGGGCGCCTGACCACGCGGTAGGCGCCCTCGAGGTCGAGCTGCACAGTCTCGTTGACCACCGTGCGCAGGCCGCCGCCCCAGGAGGAGAGGCGCCGGTTGGCATCGTTCGGGCGGTTCTCGGCCGTGCGGCCGATGTCGCGGAAGGCGTAGAACTGCGCCGCCACGCGCCCCGGCCCGAACTCGTTGTTTGGCAGGTCGAAGGCGAGGTCGTACTGCGCCTCGAGCGCGAGGCCCCAGGCCCGGTCGCCGGTCACCTGGCCGGAGTAGTAGCCGCGCCCCAGCCGGTTGCCGCCGAGATAGAATTTCTCCGCCTGCGGCAGGATGTCGTCCGTCCACTGCCCGGCGAAGAGGGCCTGCAGGCTGAACATCTGCCCCTCGCCCGGCGACCAGATCGGCTGGCTGCGCTGCACCTCGCCGCTGATCTTGGTGAAGCCGAAATTCTCCGCCCCGCTCCGGCCGGAGAGCGCATAGCCGTTCCGCGTCGCGCCGAGCGCGGTGATGCCCTGGCTCAGCCGGACGCTGGCGAGGTTCGTCGCCGGAGGCAGGAGGCGGATCCAGCTGTCGAGCAGCTGCCCGTCGAGCCCGGCGCGCCAGGTGCGGATGGCGTCCCGGCTTGCCCGGTTGCGCCCGCTGGTGCCGGTCTCGACCACGCCCTCGAAGATATCGAAGCTCGAGACGGCGTAGAGATTGGCCGGCCGGCTGCGGATGATCGGGTAGTTGGCGGAGATGCCGCCGACCTGCGTGGCGCCGTAATAGCCGATGGCGCGGAGGCTGCCCGAGGGCCGCGTCTGCCCGGTGCCGGCATAGAGCCTGACGCGCAGCCCGGAGCCGCCGACGAAGGCCTCGACCGAGCTCTGCGCGAACCACTGCGTGCTGTCCTGCGCGCCGAAGAGCGAGAACTCCGTGCGCTCGCCGAATTCGGTGAAGGAATTCAGCCCGGCGACCAGCAGCCCCTGCCAGGGCCCGACCAGCTTGTAGCCGCGGTTGTCGACATTGAGGTAGCCGCTGTACCAGCGGCGCTCGACCTGTGCGACGAGCTGCAGGGCCCCCGCCTCGCTCGTCAGCGGCCGCAGCGTGCCGCGCACCGTCACCCCGGGCACGTCCTGCGCCAGCAGCAGCGCCCGTTCGATCGCCGCCGCCGTCACCGGGCGCTGGCCGACGAGGCGGTTGAGGAAGCGCAGCACCTGCGTCCCCGCCGGACCGATGTCGCCCTCGAGCTTGACCTCGGCGATGAAGCCCTCGGTGACGGCGAATTCCAGGTCGGCCGCGCCGCCGCGCCGGCTCAGGCCGGCATTGATGGTGGCGAAGGGAAAGCCCGCATCCCGGTAGGCGCGGAGGATTGCCAGCCGCGCCTCCTCCACCCGCGCCAGGGCGATGGTGGTGTCGGCCAGCCCCGCGATCGCCGGCGCCAGCTCCGTCGGCGTGAGCGCCTCGGCGCCCCTGATGGACACGTTGCCGATCGGGACCTCGGCCGCAGCCCCCGGCCCGGTCTGCGCCTGCACCGGCGGGCCCTCGATGCTTGGCACCAGCCGCACCGGCGGCACCGGTGCGTTCAGCTCCACCGGGTTGCGCAGCGCCGGCTCGAGCGGAAGGCGGGGCGCGGCTGCGCCCTGGGCAAGCGCCTCCCCGGCCACCAGCAGAAGGGCCGCGGCCCCAAGGGCCACCCGCAACAGAGCCATCGACAGCGCTTCCCCTCGCAGTCGCGCTGAGTTTAACCAACTCCTGCAGAATTGATAAGATGGGGCGCATCGGATGTCAGAATATTCTACTGCGAAGCGATGAAACCGAGAATCGTCGCAGTTTTCGCCACAGTTCTGGGGCGAGGCCGCCCCCGTTGCAACGACAGCGGTTTTCCCCTGGCCGGTGGGGCCCACGCCCGTGCATCCTGCGACCTCCCGCGACGAGGACCGTTTCACCGCATGGCCGGATGGCTCGACGACCGCGACCTGCCGATCGAGACCGGCTTCGACGGAGACCCGGCCCCAGGTCTCGAGGGCCAGCCCCGCACCGACCTCGCCCCGGTCGAGGCGCAGTTTCCGGGCTTGGTCGACCAGGCCGTCAGCGGCCCGGTCGTCCTCACCCGCAACGGCACCGAAGCCTTCGTCCTGCTGCCGCTCGACATCTACCGCCGCCTCTGGGCCGCGGCCCCCCGCCCGCCGGTGATCGAGCCGGATCCCGCCCCGCGGCGGCGGCGCCGCTGATCCTCGGGCTTGACGCACCGCCCGGCGAGGCGCCAACAGCCCCGCCATGGCACCGCCCCTTCTGCTGCTCCAGGACATCCATTACGCGATGGGGACGACACCCCTCCTCGCCGGCGCGACGCTCTCGGTCGAGCCGGGGGAGCGGCTGGCGCTGGTCGGCCGCAACGGCTCCGGCAAGTCGACCCTGCTGCGCATCGCCACCGGCACGCTGGAGCCGGAGCGCGGCACCCGCTTCCTGCAGCCCGGCGCCACCCTCCGCAGCCTGCCGCAGGAGCCGGATTTCGGCGACGCACCCTCCGCCCTCGCCTATGTCGAGGCCGGGCTCGGCCCGAATGACGACCCCTACCGCGCCCGCTGGCTGCTGAACGAGCTGGGCCTCGCTGGCGACGAGGCCCCTGCCCGCCTCTCGGGCGGCGAGGCCCGGCGCTGCGCCCTTGCCCGGGCGCTCGCCCCCTCGCCCGACATCCTGCTGCTCGACGAGCCGACCAACCATCTCGACCTGCCCGTCATCGCCTGGCTGGAGAAGGAGCTCGGCAGCTTCCGCGGCGCCCTCGTCCTGATCAGCCATGACCGGCGCTTCCTGACCGCCCTCTCCCGCGCCATGGTCTGGCTCGACCGCGGCACCACGCGCCGGCTGGAGCAGGGCTTCGGCGCCTTCGAGGCTTGGCGCGACCAGGTGCTGGAGGACGAGGAGGCCGCCCGTCACAAGCTCGACCGCCAGATCGTGCGGGAGGAGCACTGGATGCGCTACGGCGTCACCGCCCGGCGGAAGCGCAACATGCGCCGCGTCGGCGAGCTGGCCGACCTCCGCCAGCGCCGGCGCGAGGCGCTGCGCGCGACGGGCACCGTCCGCATGGCCGCCAGCGAGGCCGAGGGCTCCGGCACCCTCGTCATCCAGCTCGACCTCGTCACCAAGGCCTATGGCGACGCCCCGCCCGTGGTGCGGGACCTCTCGACCCGCGTGCTGCGCCGCGACCGCATCGGCATCATCGGCCCGAACGGCGCCGGCAAGACCACGCTGCTGAACCTGATGACCGGTGCCCTCGCCCCCGATTCCGGCACGGTGCGGCTCGGCACGGGCATCGAGATGGTGACGCTCGACCAGCGCCGCGACAGCCTCGACCCCTCGATCAGCCTTGCCGAGGCGCTGACCGGCGACCGCTCGGACATCGTCCATGTCGGTGGCACGGCCCGCCACGTCGTCGGCTACATGAAGGACTTCCTCTTCGTGCCCGACCAGGCGCGCACCGCGGTCGGCGTGCTCTCGGGCGGCGAGCGGGGGCGGCTGATGCTGGCTCGCGCCTTCGCCCGGCCTTCCAACCTCCTGGTCCTCGACGAGCCGACCAACGACCTCGACCTCGAGACGCTCGACCTCCTGGAGGAGCTGCTGGCGGATTACGGCGGCACGGTGCTGGTGGTCAGCCATGACCGCGACTTCCTCGACCGCGTCTGCACCAGCGTCATCGTCGCGGAGGGCGACGGCCGCTGGCAGGAGTATGCCGGCGGCTATTCCGACATGCTCGCCCAGCGCGGCCGCGGCGTGGAGGCGAAGGCGTCCGCCCCGGCCGCGCCCAAGGCGCCCGCCCGCGCGGCAGGCCCCGCCGCCCAGGCCCCGCGCCGCCGGCTGAGCTTCAACCAGCAGCACGCGCTCGAGGCCTTGCCGCGCCGGATCGAGGCGCTGGGGGCCGAGATCGCCACCCTTCGCGCCGCCCTCGCCGCGCCCGACCTCTATGCCCGCGACCGCGCCCGCTTCGACCGCTTCACCGCCGCCCTCACGGCGAAGGAGTCCGAGCTCGCCGCCGCCGAGGAGGAATGGCTGGAGCTCGAACTCCTGCGCGAGGAGATCGAGGGCGGCTGAACCGCGGTGCCGCTTCCGCCGTTAGGCCTGGAACGGAGTGGGAGGATGGCGGCGTGGCCCTGTTGACGCGGGAGGATTGGCGGCGCCAGTCCTGGTTCGCCTGGGCCTGCCTGCTGGCGCTCGTGGCAACCGCCGCCTGGTTCTGGTGGATCGACCGCCGCTCCGCCGCCATCGGCACGCTGGTGGCGCTCGCCGGCTGCCTCGGCCTCATCCTGCCGCCACGCGAGCGCATGGCGGTCCTCCCCGCCCCGGTCCGCGCCCTGCCACGCAGCCTCGACGCGACGCCGGTGCTGGCGACGCTGCTGGTCAGCCCCGGCTTCGGCCTCAATTGGTTCTACGGCGCCAATCCCTATGACGAGGTGGTGCACCTGCTGAACGGCATCCTCGCCGGCGCCGTCTTCGTCGCGCTGCGCGAATGGCGCGGTCCGCAGGAGGGCACCTGGCGGCTGATCGGCGAGACGCTGCTCTTCGGCCTCGTCCTCGGCTCCGCCTGGGAGGTGTTCGAGGCGCTGACCCGGCTCATCGGCGACTGGACCGATACCTGGACCGATGTCCTGCTCACGACCTCAGGTGCCGGCCTCGCCGCCGCCTTCTCCCGCATCGGCCTTCCGGCCCGGGCCTCGAGTCCTGCCGAATAGATGCTGGTCGCCACCTACAACATCCACCGGGGCCGCGATGCCGCAGGCCTCCGCGACAGCCGCATGCTGATCGAGGGCGTGATCGGCGAGATCGCCCCGGACCTGATCGCGCTGCAGGAGGCGCAGCACTACCTCCGCCGCGGCGCGCGCATGCTGGACCTCGCGGCGCTCGAGCACCGGCTCGGCCTGCAGCCCCTGCCGATCGAGGAGCGGCCCGGCCATCCCGGCTGGCGGAGCAATGTCGTGCTCATCCGCCGCGGCACCCGGGTGCTGGCGCCGCCCCAGGCGCTCCGCCTTGGCGGCCTCGAGCCGCGCGGCGCGGTGCTGGCCGAGCTCGATTGCGGCTGGGGCCCCTTCCGCCTCATCGCCACCCATCTGAGCCTCGGCGCCGAGCGCCGCCGCCTCCAGGCCCGCGCCCTGCTGGAGGCGATCGCCGCGGGGCCGGCGCTGCCGACCCTGCTGCTGGGCGACCTCAACGAATGGCACCCGGGCCATTCCGTCCTCGGCGTCCTCGCCCCGCTCTTCGGCACGCCGCCGCGGGCGCCGACCTTCCCCGCCTTCCATCCGGTCGGCTCGCTGGACCGGATCATGGCCCATCCGCCCGGCCTCGTCGCGGCGGTCGAGGTGCACAATACGCCCCTCGCCCGCCGCGCCTCGGACCACCTGCCGCTGAAGGCTGTGCTCAATCCGGACGGTCTCGTGGCCGCGATGTCCGAGCCGTCCGGCGCTTCCCGCCGGACCTGAACCGGCTAGAGCCGCCAGCGGCCCCGCTCGACCGTCGAGAAGAAGCTCGCCAGCGCCGCGTTGAAGGCGGCCGGCTCCTCGAGATTGATCGCATGGCCGGTGCGCGGGCACATCCAGAGCCCGGCATTCGGCAGCACCTTCTTCAGGAAGATGTTGGTCTCGATGCAGGGCCAGTCCTCGTCGCCGACGGCGAGCAGGGTCGGCACCTCCATCCGCCGGAGCGCTGGCTCCCAATCGAGGATCGAATCCCGCTCGCCCTGGTAGTGCTTCATGGTGAGCCCGGTGCCGGGGCCCGAATGCTCGGCGAGCCGCGCCATATAGGCGGCCCAACCGCGCGGGTCCTTCTTCTTGAGCTGGATCCGGGTCGGCGCATGTCCCGTCTCCTCCGCCATCCCGCCCGGCCAGCCCTCGGCGATCAGCCTTTCGCCCCGCGCCGCGCATTGCGCCCGGAACTCCACCTGCTCCGCTCGCGGCGAGCCTGAGCCCGCCCCCGCCGGCACCAGCGACACCGCCATCTCGGGATGGCGGATGCCAAAGAGCAGCGCGGCGAACCCGCCCATCGACAGCCCGACGATATGCGCCTTCGGGATGCCGAGATGCCGCAGCACCGCCACCGCATCCGCGACCGCGAAATCCTGGCCGTAGAGCTTGGGGTCCTGCGGCACGTCGGAGGGCGGATAGCCCCGCGCCGCATAGGTGACGCAGCGGTACTCGCGGGAGAAGAACCGCACTTGGTCCTCCCATTCCCGGTGGTCGGCGCCGAACTCGTGGATGAAGAGGATGGGCTGACCATGGCCCGCCTCCTCGTACCAGAGCCGCGCGCCTTCGGCCTGCGCATAGGGCATCGGACGTCTCCTTGCTTCCCGGGGGCGATCCTGCACCCGCCCGCCACCCCCTCGACAAGCCCCCGTCGCGGCGACAGGCTGCCGCGACCCGTCATGGACATGTCCAGGCCCGCCCCCACGCACCCCTCGGGGCACCCCCTCGCGCGGCTGTTCGCCAACCCGGACTTCCGCCGCCTCTGGGCGGTGGGCGGCATCGCCAATGCCATGCGATGGGTCGAGATCCTCGCCTCCGGCATCGCCGCCTTCGCCGCCACGGGCTCTGCCTTCGCCGTCTCGCTGCTGCTGCTCTCCCGCTCCCTCCCCCTGCTGTTCTGCGGCGCCATCGCCGGGGCGCTGGCCGAGACGCTCGACCGCCGCCGCCTGCTGATGGCCGGCCAGGCCGCCACCTGCGCCGGCACCGCGCTGATCGCCCTGCTCGCCGCCGCCGGCCATCTCGCCGTCTGGCACCTCGCCGCCGGCGCCTTCCTCGGGGGGCTGGTCTGGACCGGGGAGATGGCCTCCCGCCGCCGCATGCTGACCGAGACGGCGGGCGAGGCCGATATCGTCCCCGCTGTTGCCACCGACAGCCTCACCGCCAACACCACGCGGATGATCGGCCCGCTGCTCGGCGGCCTGCTCTACGAAGCGCTCGGGCTCGCCGCCGCCTATGCGGTGGCCTCGCTGAGCTACGCCGTCACCTTCACCCTGCTCGCCGGGGTCCGCCACCACCAGCGCCGCCGCCGGCTCGACCCGCGCGCGCTCCTCGCCGATATCGCCGACGGCCTCCGCCTCGTCCGCCGCATGCCCGTGCTACAATCGGTGATCCTGGTGACGCTGGCGGTGAACATCTTCGGCTTCAGCGTGAATGCCGTGCTGCCGGCCCTCGGCACGGCGAGCTTCGGGGCGACGCCCTTCGGCATCGGCATGCTGACGGCCGCCGAGCCGGCCGGCGCGCTCCTTACCGGCCTGGTGCTGGCCACGCGGCGCGGCGTGCCGCTCTCGGCCGGGCTGATGGTCGGCGGCAGCGCGCTCTTCCTGCTCAGCCTGATGCTGCTCGCCCTCGCCCCGGCGCTATGGCTGGCGATCGCGGCGCTGATGCTGGGCGGCATCGGCACCGCCCTCTTCGCCGCGCTGCAGACAGCGCTGCCTGTCACCCGCGCCCTCGCCGAGGCGCGCTCCCGCATCCTCGGCCTCGTCACCACCTGCATCGTGCAACCCGGTTCGTAAGGGCAACCTGAAAGGTGCCCACATGAACCCGCAGCACGCCTTAAACTCGCTGACGGTTCGCATATAGGAAAAGCCCTGGCTCAGCCTCCGAACGAACGGGGACCAAACCAGAGCGTAGAAACTAACACCCCGCAGGGTGACGGATGCTGTGTGAACAACATCATCCTCACCCGCCGTGCTTTTTGACGCAATACCCAAGTTGCGCGGGGTGATGTGCGCCTACTGGCCTGTATCGTTTCATCGGTGAGCCGGGGCTCTCTCAGTGTCCATCCGGGAACAGCTTGAGGCATCTGAATCGGTTGTGACTGGCGGGGGACGGCCGGCGTTGGAAGAACTGCGGTCATGTGGACGCAGGAGAACCGCGTTCGGTATGACCGCAGCAA